>ENA-UOOI01000012-UOOI01000012.1-fermentation-metagenome-genome-assembly--contig:-NODE-12-length-267454-cov-5.874914_pt1 | contig 267454 bp, 283 predicted proteins | sample MGYA00245779_ERZ724027 | MGnify/ENA primary metagenome ERZ724027 (study PRJEB28704, sample SAMN03018318) | fermentation metagenome | biome: anthropogenic terrestrial biome; feature: soil...
CGGTGCATCTGCGGGGATAATCACCAAGGATTCGGATGCGGCGGAGTTCTTCCTGGGCAACGTGCTCGCCGAAGAAGTGTTCATCAACGATTCGAGCAGAGTAGTGGGGCCCGCGCCGAAGGTCTGACCGGAAAGACTCAGATCCCTCTTATACGGACATCCTTGACGTATCTCTTGGCCGTTTCGGCCATATCCATCAGTACGGACTCCGGATAGGGGTCCAGAGCTGTGAGGTTCTCGTCCAGGCAGTTCTTGGGGCGGAACTGGTGAAGCCGGTATCTCTTGGCGCCCCGGATCTCCTCGAGGATGTCCTTCACATCCTCCGGTTTTATGAGGACAGGCACGACGGTGGTCCTGAATTCATAATCCACTCCAGATCCCATTATGATACGGATGCTCCTCCTGATATCAGAAACGTTCACTGGCACATCCGTTACGGAAGAGTATCTCCCGTCCAACGGGGCCTTGACGTCCATGGCGACGAAATCGATCATTCCTGCGCCTATGAGGTCGTCCAGTATGTCAGGCCCGGTCCCGTTGGTGTCGATCTTTATCTTCATGCCCAGTTTTCTGAGCTTCTTGATAAGGTCCGGCAGGTCCTTGTTCACTGTGGGCTCTCCGCCGGATATTACGACGCCGTCCAGGAAATCCGAGTTCCTCTCGATATATTCCAATATCTCGTCCAGCGGTATGTCCTCTGCTTCCCCCGGATTAAGCACAAGGCCCCGGTTATGACAATAAGGGCATCTGAAATTGCATCCTGCCAGATATATTGTGCACGCCACCTTCCCGTCCCAATCCAGGAGGGTCGTTTTCAGGAAGCCCGATATCTTCATGCCGCTCGGATTAGTGTCCGCCGTTATATCTGTTTTCTGCGCACTCTTTTATTGCGAGCCACGTGATATGTGGTGGCATGACTGTTCGCGTCAGATTCGTCAGCGAGGGCAAGACCGCAGAAGTGGAGCCGGGAACCACCATAGCGCAGGCCGCTGCCGCGGCAGGAGTGAACATAAATTTGCCCTGCGGAGGCCAGGGCAGATGCGGCAAATGCTCTGTGACCGTAGGCAGGGAGATCAAGAAAAGGGTTCTCGCCTGTCAGACTCGGGTCGAAGAGGACACCGACGTTACGACCCAGAAGGTCGAGGAAAGGAACAAGGTCGTGGGGGTCACGGACCACAGGAGCATCCCGGTAAGCGATAAGACCCCTGTTTCAAGGGGTCACGGTCTTGCCATAGATATAGGCACGACCACCGTGGCCATAGAGGTCGTGGATATGGACAACCGTCTGGCACTTTACCGCGCTACCGGCGTCAACAGGCAGAGGGACAGGGGAGAGGACGTTCTGGCGAGGATGCAATACTCTGCCGACGGTGGCACGCAGGAGCTCAGGGGCCTGGTGCTGAGTACGATAAACGATCTCCTGCACACATTCACAGAGGGTACACGGGACATAAACGCAGTATGCGTGTCAGGCAATACTGCCATGACGCATCTGTTCCTGGGGGTGGACCCTTCGCCCATAAGGGAACCCCCCTACATACCGATATTCGTTAAGGCCGAGACCACCGGAAAGGGTAGCGGTCTGGATGTCAGTCCCGACGCCGCCGTCTACACGATGCCGGCGATATCCTCGTATGTTGGAGGGGACGTCGTCAGCGATATCATAGTGGCAGGGATGGACCTGGAAAGTGGGACATCCCTGCTTATCGATGTAGGCACGAACGGAGAGGTTGCCTTGGGCAACAGCGAGATGATGCTCACCTGTTCGTCCTCTGCAGGTCCGGCATTTGAGGGATCAAAGACCAGATCAGGCATGCTGGCACAGTTGGGTGCGATAGACGGGGTCAGGATAGATGACGGTGTGGTCAGATACACGGTGATAGGGGGAGGGGAGCCGAAGGGCATATGCGGTTCCGGCATAATCGATCTTGTGGCGCAGATGTTCGCTGCCGGAATGATCGACAGGCGCGGGAATCTTACAGAGAAGGCGGATGCGAAGGACGGTGTCTTCGCTGTTGCGCCCAACGTGGTGATAACCCAATCCGAGATAATGGACATAATGCTCACAAAGGCTGCGATATACTCTGCGGCCAGGACTCTCGTCAGGAGTATGGGAATGGGGTTCTCGGACCTGGACAAGATATATGTGGCCGGGGGATTCGGGAATTTCATCAATCTGGATTCGGCGATCACCATCGGGCTCTTCCCGGATGTGGACAGGTCCAAGTATGTCTATCTGGGCAACGCATCCCTCGGGGGGGCGGTCAACTATCTGCTGTCGGAAAGTGCAAGATCCAGGACCGACGAGATATCATACAGCGCGACGTATCTGGACTTGGGCTCTGATCCTGCCTTCTATGATGAGTACACCTCTGCGCAGTTCCTTCCGCATACGGACAGGGGGCAGTTCCCCTCGGTGCATTTTTAATAAGGATAGAGAGTCTGTGTTATGATGGACTGGAAGTTCGCTACCACGCTGATAGGGTCGATGCCCTTCTCCGAGCCCGGGGACGCGCTGAAGAAGATATTGGACGGGAGGGTGGAGTGCCCTTCATGGCCTCAGCTGTCCCGTGGGATAAAGGAGAGCATGTATGTGCAAACGGGGGCGCATCTCCCGGGCCTGAGGATAAGCGGGGATAAGGTCTTCGTGGACCTGGACGATTATGACCCCACGGATGTATACGAAGCCATAATCTCGGAGGACGAGGAGTTCTTCAAGCCGCCTGAGAAGTGCCACACAGGGTTCTATGGCCTCTTGGGCAATGATGTTTCCAGATTCAGAGCTGTTAAAGGGCAGGTGACCGGGCCCATAAGCGAGGGTCTGCAGATCCAGGACGTCAACGGACGTTCTGTGATATATGACGAGACATACGGGGAGATAGTAAGGAAATCTGTCTGCATGACAGCCAGATGGCAGGCGCACAGGCTGATGAAGGCCAATGACTGTGTCATAATGTTCTTCGACGAGCCGTCACTCTCTCTGCTTGGTTCGCCCTTCGCTCAGATAAGCGAAGATGACGCGGTCGATTGGCTGAACGAGGCGATGGACGGGGTGGAAGGTTACCGGGCCGTGCATTGCTGCGGTAACACGGATTGGGGAATGGTGTTGAGAACCAAATTAGACATACTGAGTTTCGACGCATACAACTACTCAGGCAATCTGGCTCTTTATGCGGAAGATCTCAAGGCGTTCATGGATCGGGGAGGGGCCCTCTCCTGGGGCATAGTTCCCAACAGGGAGGAGGACCTTCGGAAGGAGACGGTCAGGAGCCTTTGCGCCAAATTGGAGAATGCGGTGGACAAAATCCAAAGTAAAGGCCTTGACAAGAACCAGATCGCCCGCAGATCCCTGCTCACCCCCCAGTGCGGTCTCGACGGGCTGTCCCCTGAGGCGGTGGATTCTGTGCTGGATCTTCTCAGCGGCGTGTCCAGGGAGATGAAGAGGAGGTATGGATTTTGATAATCGCCCTGGCCGGCAAAGGCGGAGTGGGAAAGAGCACAATATCCTCTCAGCTGATCAGGCTCCTTTCCAGGGACGGCGTGGTACTTGCAGTGGACGCTGATCCCAACTCCAATCTCTGCGACAAGCTGGGAATGGAGCCGCTGGGCTCAGTCGGCGAGCTCAGGAATGATATCGTCGACGATCCGGATATGGTTCCGGCCGGGATAAGCAAGCAGGAATATGTGGCCAATCATGTCCGTCAGATAATATCCGAGGAGGGGAATGTGGATCTTCTTGTAATGGGGAGGCCCCAGGGCCAGGGATGCTACTGTTTTGTGAACGGGGTTATGCGAGAGTGCCTATCCAATCTGATACCCGCTTACGGGAACGTTGTAATAGACAACGAGGCCGGCATGGAGCATCTTTCCCGGAAGACCCTTCCCAAAGCAGATGTCATTGTTTTCGTTTCGGATCCCACAAGAACCGGGATCAAGACCGCCTCAAGGCTGTCTGGAATAGTTGACGAGGTTAGCATTGAAGCAGAACGGAGGGTCCTGGTGATAAACAACGCCGTCGGTCCGGCCGAGGGCCTCATTCGTTATGCTGAGGAGCTTGGATTCAAAGAGGTTTTCGTGATGCCCCATGACGAATTCATATCCAGATCCGCAATGGAGAGTGAGTGCCTTGACGTTCCTGCAGACACCGTGTTCGGAAAGGCCCTTGCAGGCCTTGTCAGGAGCCTTACTCGGAAGTGAGCTCCTTCAGATGTTTCGGTATCTGCTTTGATTCGTTGGTACCCACAATCACTTTCCTGCCGATCATCTCCTCCAATCTGCCGGACATGCGTGCCACGAGTCCCGGCACTATGACCGGCCCGTCCGTCTTCGACAGGACGCCCGACTCCTCAAAGGCCTCCGAGATCTTCTCCGGCTCGAACTTACCTGCGGCATATGCAGTCAGAACGGACAGACCCTCCGTGTTGATTATTTGCAGCCAGACAGGTATCCTGCTCTTCTCTATGTCCGCTCTCACTGTGAAGTAGGTGAGGGAGAAGTTGGTCGTGAACATCACGGGCGAGTGCTCTCCGGGGTTGCCTATGGGATACAGCGCCTGCTTTACCTGTATGGGTACCTGGGGATCTGTGTATATGTTCTGCCTGAGAGTCATAAGGGGCAGGGCCTCGTAGCTCTCCAGATTGTCGAATATCACGAGGCTGCCGTATTTCATCGTGGACACGGCTGCCATGGCCACTGCGTACTCCCCGCATCCGACCCTGTTCATCAGAGGATAGCCCAGGGGCTTGAACTTCTTCTTCACCGCCGCACGCCTTGCCACGGTGTGATCCTCCAGGCACCTCTTCAGGTTTGGGCATCCCAGGTCCAGCACCAGGTCCTCTGCGCCGACCGCCCTCGCCTTTACTGCTAGGTCCGCTGCCGATTCGGGGTTGTCAGCCTTTATTCCCAGGGGGCACCCGTGCTTCTTGGACAGGGCGGCCATTTTCTCGATATTACCAGCATCCGCTCCGTATATCAGAGGCCGCAGTTTGCCTATCGAGTCAAGAGCCTTCTCCATGGCCACGGCGTCACCGGACTCCAATATGAGAGGTTTATTCCAGATCGAGGATACGGCCTTGGCGGTGCCGGCGAATCTCACCGGGTCCCCGCTCACATTCTTGATGGATATCATATCCGTTGCGAAGACCATCCCTACGCGCTCGAAACCGAGGGCGGAGATAGCGTCCACCCTGTCTTTCAGAGGCTCTCCTTCCAGGTCGTCGCATACGGTAAGCGCATATGCTGTCTGATTGACGAAGCGGCGCTCGTGACGGTAAAGGACGGTCTCCCCTCCCATCTCCACGGCAGTCTTTCCCACACCGACACTGACTGTACGCATGAGAGGTGCGGCGGATTCGCTTAGGGCATTCTTGGATTCCTCGCTGATATGCGGACAATCCTCTATCTTCGCCTTCTGATTGGCCAGCAGCATGGCGAAGGCGAGGCACGTTGGCTGGCCGCAGTCCTTGCAGTTGGTCTTGGGGAGAAGTTTGAAGAATTCTATGGCGGTCGCCATCAGGACACCCCCGCCAGCTCTTCGGAGTACACTCTGGCCATGTCTGCTGCGCCAGGCCCCCTCATCACAAGTATATCTGCCCCGGAGAGCATTGCAGCCAGAGCGGTGAGGGCCTCCCACCATGCGACCCTGTGCTTAGCATCTCCCAGGGAAGGGTCGTCCGTGCTCACAGCATCGGCCACGTCCCAGGCCCCCGTGCAGTCGCACACCATGGGTACCTGCAGCATTTTGTCCCCGGATAGTGCCGCGAGCCTTATCCTCTCGTTCACCGAATAAGAGTAGTCCAGTCCCATCCCTAACGCCGCCATGAGCGGATCCATCGTTATACTGCTCCTCTCAACGCCGAAATCAGTGAGCAGGATGTTCATTTGCTTTGCCAGATTTATGTCGAGATTGGAGAATGCCAGGACCGCGTGCCCATTGGACATAGACACGGCGGAGATCTTCTTGTATTCGTGCTCCTCGGTCCTTCCCAAGATCATCTTGGTGCCCTTCATGGCATCTCCGACGGCTTCCGCTATCCTGTTGTCTATGTCTGCGATGCCGCATCCCAGGACCATGACCGGTAGTCCGGTCTTGTCGGATATTCCCCTCACTATGCTGACGGCCTCTTCCGGGGTCGTACCCTTCTTATCCGGTGCGGCTCCCAGGAATTTGATGCAGATCATATCCGCACCGATCTCCTTCCACATATTGGCCCATTCCACCGGATCCTTCTGACGGCCGTCGAACATCTCTGCGGCCATCTCAGGGTAGTCGGCCAGATCGTCGACCACTTCTCCGGCTATGATCGGGCGTCTCTTGAGCGTGTTCTCGAAGGAGAGGAACGGCATCCCGTCCGCACCTCCGGCAACACAGTTGCCGAATGCAATCTCCTCTATCTTCCCCGTGTACTTCTCCTTCACCGATGGTACGTCTGCCATTTCATCACCTATATGAGGGGTTCCATTTGGAGAGCGGGGTGGTCCACTTCCGCCATCCACGCCATCAGCCCCTCGGCGTCATCTGTTATCTTCTCGTCCGCGATCTTGTCCATCAGATCGGGCATGCCTATGTCACGGCATCTTTTGCGGAGCTCTTCACCCAGCATCTCCTTGAGCCGTCGGGGCATCCAGGAGATCCTGGGAAGTCCTCCCTCCGCCGCTATGAACTTCTCGCTTGTTATGTATTTTCTGCCTACACCCATGAATCCCGGGGTCTGTCTTCCTCCACCTATGGAGCCGGCGAGGGTGGAGAACTTCATACCGACCGGGGTCATGCCGAGATAATCCCTGTCAACAAGCACTACGGACTGCATGTCCACGGTCATTGCTATTATGACCTCGAAGCATCCGCAGGAGGTCATGGGCGCATCCATCAGGCTGTAGAGGCACATTCTCGTGACAGTGCCGGAGGATGCGGATGAAACGGAATCGTTGACACCGGACCATTCTCCTTTGGTGTTGTCCAGCAGGTCTCCCATCTCCACGGGCCTGTTGGGTCCGGAAGGGGACAGTTCGTTACCCGCTTTAGCATCCAGCCAATTTATGGCACCGCAAAGACCCAGTCTCTCCGGGGATATGATGCATATGTGACCTGGTGCAAATGACTGGCACATCGTGCATGTATAGAAGCAATCCACGAGTTCGTCCTTGAGGCCCCTCATCCTCTTGTCCCTTGTATCATATATCTCTTTGGCGGCAGGGAGACGGCACTCGATCTCCTCGAGGTCCGTGATGATCGTGACCTGTATACGGGTCACTATCCTGCCGAATTCCTTTCTGACCGTGTGCATCAGCATCCTGCCAAGGTCCGTAAGGCGGAAGCCCTTCGCAACCGCCTTCTTGCTGATCCTGACCCAGTCAGAGTTCCTCTGTCCGGTGTGCCAAATGCCCTCTGCGAAGTTTATTCCGCTGTGGAATCTGCGTTCCATGACGGACTCCAGGTCGCTCTGCATCTCTTTGCCGTAAACCTCGACTATCATGGCCAGCGATATCACGGAGCCTTCCTGCATCTCGTCCAGGTCCTTCCCTATCAGAAGTATCTTCCCGTCCTCGATCTCGCTCTCGTCTCGGGAAACAAGCAGCTCGAAGGCGGTGCTCCTGCTTCCCCCTGCTTCTACGTATGTATCGGGCTTCCTAAGTACCTCCCCTTCAAAGGAGGGGCCATAGCCGACCGGCAGGTCAAGGGGCTCCAGTGTGACTGTTATTCCTCGTTCTTCTATGCCGATCTGCACCATTCTTCCGAGATCATTGCTTTTCCTAATTGCCCCGGGCACCTCCGGCAGGTCGGAATCGGTCACTATGGGGGCACTGTGCATCAGAGCTGCGAAGGCCAGAGCGGATTCCAGCCTGTTCAGCTTCCCTGTTTTGATCACAAAGGCCTTCGGCCTCTTGGACAGATATGCGGACAGCCGATCCCTGTCCCCGGGAGCGACCCCTCCGAAAGTAAGAGCGGCCCTGACATCGAAATTCAGAGCGTGTACTATCCCTGCGAAATTTCCGAGAGGATACATCATCCTGTCGAGTCCCACAGCCACGTCATTCTCCCTCATCCTCTCTGCATATCCCGAAGAGAGAGTTCCTGAGGTAACAAGACCCAGCATGCCCTTGGACTGTATGTCCTTGGCCATGAGGGTCACGTCCTTGTTCCCGGCATCCCCTAAGAATACCGCAGCCCCTGGGATAGTCTCATCCACGAGACTGAGACCCAGTTCTCTGATGATACGGTCGGGTATGAAACCGTCCCTGTCGGCCTCCTCCGCGCCTATATACGTTATCGCTTCCAGTATATCCGCGGCATACATGGCGCTCTCCCCTGCGGCCAGACCATCCTCCAGAGTCGAGCTTCTTGCGGAGCCGAGGGAATCCAGCAGCTCTGCCGCCCCTTCAAGGGTCAGGCGCTCCGTTCCCTTCCAGGCGTACACAGAGGGGACGCCGTACCCCGTTTCGGGGTATTCAAGGACAGTATCGCTGCCGTGTCTTCTGACGGCCTCCGCTATGCATTTCCTGGCCAACGATATCAATGAATCAGAGCCTTCCGCCGCAAGTATCAGCAAAGACGGCACGTCGGGTGCTTCGATCCTCTCCAACAGCATGCCTATCTCTTCCGCGGACTCGATGCCGTATTTCGAAGCGATTTTATCGGCTGCTGCAGGCCCCTTCATCTCAATTCCTCATACTGGGTCAGAGTGAATATCCCGTTCATGCCTTCCAAGGCATTCTCGAGCTTGATTCTGAATTCATCCATCGGCATCCTGCAACCGCTGAAATCGGCCACAAGGTCCAGCGTCATGGTCTGATAGCAGATCTTTATCTTACTGAACACGGAGATGAGATTGACGTTCTTGGAAGCGATCCAATCTAGTACTTGGGTTATGGATCCCGGGCAGTCGGGGATCTCCAGGCCTATCTTCACCAGCTTCGTCTCTCCTTTGAAGAATGATATGGAGACGATCCAGGACGCGTAGTCTGCCACTATCATCACGGACTCGCCCTCGAAGCCTTCGAATACATCGCCGTATTCGACCGACAGGTCGTAAACGTTATCCTTCAGGGTGATCGGAACGCCCCTTCTGATCTCGATCTTGTCGGAACGCCCCTCGGTTCGGAAGACGCGGCCTATGTCGGCAGGCTTGATCTGTATATGGTCTATCTTGGAAACGGAGGGGTCGTTCTTCTCCTTCAGTTCGGCGAATTTCTCCGCCAGGATATTCACCTCTCCCGCGAAATTGAGGTCCACGAGCATCTTCCAGATGATGATCGTATCGGATATGCCCTCCAGCGATATGGAGTTCAGTATGTTGATGTCCCTGTCCCCCAGGAACCTGGCGGCCTGGGCGCTGGAGCCCGGTACATCCTGGATGTACATCGTGATATTGGTAAGGGTTCGGTAGTTCTCCTGGGGGTAGGTGGACAGGATGAGCTCGTATTTCTTCGGGCTCTCGTTGTCGTATTCGAAGAGAGTGCTGTAGATATACCCGCCGTCCACGAGCCCCATCATATCGGCCAGGGTCTTGTCGATCATTACAGTCTTATCTTTTACCTTGTCAAACTCCCAGTTCTTCATCCCTGTCTCCGACACCACCTAATCGAATGGAATCATATATCCTTTCTGTCCTGACTCTTGACGGATACGAAAGGGCGCGTCCAACACGGGTCGCCGCCGTCCTTGTGGCATATCTTCTCCGGGGCCTTCTTCCCGTCGTCCTTGTCCGATGTCATCTTCTCCGCTTCTTTGTGAACGTGTACTTCCCGGGCATGCGCATTTTGGTGCCTACAGAATATGTGCACACCGGGCATTTCCTAAGGACTTCGGTCTCCCTTCCGTCCAGGGTTGTGTTGTTTATCCCGACAAGAGGATTCCTGCAGACGGGGCATGTCTCTGGCAGGTCCTTGTCCTCTGCGTCGTTGTAATCAATGGATACATGTGTCAGTCCCCTGTTTACGGCCAGGCGCCTGATGCGCTCGCCGCTGACGCGATAATCACTTCCGTCCTTGTTGATCTCCTTCAGCACGAGCCCCGTCATCTCCGATTGGGACCTCACCTGCTGGTTCCTGTACATGACGATGAAGATGGCTTCGGACAGCCGTTCGTCGCTGGGTATGCTGTAGGGCATCGATGATAAAGCAACACTTCTGCGTATATATTCTTGGAGTGAAGAGTTATGCGTGGCATCAATACGGGCACTGGTCCGGGCGTGGATTATTAAACGGGTTAATCATCCCATAGGGTGAAGCGGGGGTTGCCGAGCGGCCAAAGGCGCGGGACTTAAGATCCTGTCCGTCAGCGGTTCATGGGTTCGAATCCCTTCCCCCGCACCATCCCATTTTAAGAAAGAGGCAAGATGTTTGGTAAAGGGGGCCTGGCCCCCGTTTCAGTTCTTCTTCTCTTTGTTGAAGCAGAGGAACCAGTCAAGGCAATACATGTCCTTGTTCTTGCCCTCCATCCTCTCCTTGGCGCCTGCGCAGGTGCCGGGAGCGGGGGAGATGGTGTCGTCGCCGGGCATCCAGTTGGCCGGGGTCGCGACCTTGTCGGAGTCAGCCTTCTGCAGAGCCTTGATGACCCTTACCATCTCGTCGAAGTTCCTTCCGGTGGACAGGGGGTAGTAGTGTATGCATCTGATGATGCCGTTGGGGTCTATGAAGAACATCGCCCTCACGGCCTTCGTGTCCGAGCTTTTCGGCTGGATCATGCCGTATTTCTTGGCCACATCCATCTTTATGTCCTCGATGAGGGGGAACTTGACCTCTATATTCTTCATGTCCTTCCACTCGAGTTCCTGTATCTTCCTCAGCCACGCGATGTGGGAGGTGAGGCCGTCAACGGAGAGGCCGACAAGCTCGGTGTTGAGCTTCCTGAGGATCTCGGCACCGTGGGCGAAGGTCATGAACTCCGTGGTGCAGACCGGCGTGAAGTCGGCAGGGTGCGAGAAAAGGACAACCCATTTGCCTTTGTAGTCCGAGGGGAAATTGATGTCACCCTGGGTTGTTACGGCTTTGAATTCTGGCGCTTTGTCCCCGATCAGAGGGAGAGAACGATATTCTTCTTCCATGTTAGATTACCTCTAAGCTCAGACGTTTTGGGCGTATAAAAAACCCGTTAGGCTACATTCTACGGCGCCCGTATCAGATTGGATTATATCAGTCTATTCAGATTACGTTCGGAGGCACTTTAATGTCTTCAGAAGAGAACAGAAAGAAATTCAACATACAGGTACTCGAGACCTTCGCAGCGCTGATAACGTCCGCTTTCGGTCTTGTGGCGGCACTGTCATGGAACGAAGCCATCAAAGCGGCTGTTGCAGAGGTATTCGGCACGGCCAACGATCTGATGGGCATGGCCATATATGCGATCATTGTGACCATTCTCGCGGTCTTAATGACCATACTGATCGCCAGGACCTTGGCCAGAGCCAAAGAGAAGCTTTGATGGTATTTCTTGGCATTTATCCGAAACCCCTTACCTTTTTATCACACTCCGTCATCGGGCTACCTTTAAGTAGATTAACCTGTGTCATCAGCTAGGAGTTTTACCTTGGTAGGCACAGGAAGCGGCGTAAGAAGCGGTACGAGCGGCGGTACGAGCGGCGGTACGAACAATAGAACTGGCGGGAGCGCCAAACCCCGCGGCGGTTTTAATAAACGCAGGCCCAGGTCCAAGGTGAAGGAGCATTCGAAAAGGCAGGCCATGCTCAACACTCACAGAGTGACACCCTTCAAGTACGATCTGAACGAGATAATGGTCTCGACGCAGATGGATGAATCCAAGGCATCATCCTTCACTGCATCCGTGATAGCCAAGGCGACGCGTATATCCACGAAGGAGGCCAAGGATTTTGTCAAGGCCTTCCTGGAAGACGGTGATCTCACGAAAGAGGAATCGGACAAGATCTGCAGACTGCTGGACAGATACAGCAAATACCGCTGATTCAGGAAACTTATTTCTTGCTTTTTGCAACACAATTTCACTTAAACACATTTTAACAAAATATTGTTCCATTATGCCTCTTAAAAGAAGGTCTTATGGAACAATGTTGCATTTTATTGCAGATAACGTATATATAGACTTCAGGGAATAACACTCTGGGATTACTATGGGCTACGAAGAATTATTCCCCACGAACGATCTCAACGGATGGCATGCAAATGCCGCCAAGAGATTCGCAAGCCCCTTTGTGGACAACTACCACGACAGAATCGACGTTGATCCTATCATACTGTCGAACGCTGCCGTGCAGTGCGGGTTCACGATCAGGGACTTCTACGAGAAACCAGAACTAGGAATTCACTGCGTCGGATACATATCCGAGCTGTTCGACCTGCTGCCTGTCACGCACTGGTTCTTCTCCCTTCCATGGGTAAGAGAGCTGGGCCTGACCCTGGTATACAAGGACACGCTCCCGCCGGTCTCCACCGGACCTATATATGAGCCGACCGCAGAAGGCATCGAGAACATGAGGGTCATCGAGAAGGAAGAACTCAAGAAGGGAACGACCATTCCGCTGTTCTTCGGTCTGTACGACTACGTTCAGAAGAACCTGCCGCACACGCTGGTCCCCATCTCATATGGGTTCGACCTTGTCGGAGCGCCCGCAGAGTTCGTCGGAGTCGAGAACTTCATCATGTGGACCTTCACCGAGCCTGACCTGGCGCACAAGGTGGTCGACACCTTCGTCGAGACGTCCATTAACGGTGCGGATGTCATGTCCGACAAATACGGCATGGCCATGCTGATCGTCGGATCCGTTCTGGCGAACAACGATATATTCGCTGACGAGCAGGTAGAGGAGTTCTCCGCCAAGAAGATGGGCTACTATGTAGACCAGTGCTTCAGGAAGGGAGCAGGACCTCAGGTCTTCTATCACCTGTGCGGTAACCACGAGACCTCTTACAAGGTGTTCAAGGACAACCTTACGTGGTCTCCGTTCAACGTTCTGCACATCGGATACAAGGGACCCAAGGAGTTCCCCGCAGAACTGCTGAAACAGGAGTTCCAGGACGTTACGACCTGTATGGGCTCCGTCGACACCAAGCTGATGATCAACCCGAACCCGAAGGTAGTGTACGAACACGCTAAGGAGACTCTCCTTGCAGGTCGCGACGCTAAGAAAGGGTTCATCCTGGGAACTGCATGCGAGACGCCCCCGTACACGATACCGGGCAACCTCCTCGCTTTGACCAGAGCTGCTAGGGACTTCGGTACCTACGGAACGTGGTGAGGTGACAGAGATGGCAATAACATTCAGCGACGCTGCGAAGAAGAGCATGGAGGCCAAGGGCCTGAAGGAAGCCGACGTCAAACAGGTGGTCGAAGGCGCAGGAAAGGACAGGATCTACGACGGCAAGAGATTCATCGCCAAGAAGAAGATCGGGGACCTGACCGTCTATGCCGACTACTCCGAGAACGGCGACAACGTCGTCGTTAACTCGGTATACTGCCACAAGCTCGCCATCAGGGACATCGTCCTTGCCGGTGAGGAGACCTCCTGGAAGTACTGCAAGAACGGAAAGCCCGTAATGAAGGGCCACACCGACCTGGAGTACATGGGCGCAGTAAGGTCCGGCCCCTCCCTTGTGGAGCCCGAGTCCGGTGAGTCCTGGTTCGAGGAGTACCTCGCGAACGGTGCACTCGCCACGGCAGAGGCGCTTTTCCAGCAGAAGAGAGCTTGATCCGGCAACGGATCCAGCCAAACCTTTTATTTTCACTTTTATTTTTCGTTTTCAGCAGTTGTTATATCTGAGCAAATGTTTCCCACTTCCTAATGGCTAATAAGATAGGTGAGACGGATGCCCTGTGCCCCGTGTGCTTGAAGACCATACATGCGGACAAGGTGGAGGAAGGCGACGACGTCTTCATCGTCAAGAAATGCCCGGACCACGGAGAGTGGAAAGTGAAAATCTGGTCCGGCGCGGAGAATTACAAGTACCTTTACGAGTTCGCCGCCGTTCCCAAGACGCCGAAGAAGAGGGCTGTGGGAGAGATAAGGGACTGCCCCCAGGAATGCGGCCTCTGTGACAGGCACCTGCAGCATTCCTGCCTCGTTGTCGCTGAGGTGACCAACCGCTGCAACCTCAACTGTCCGATATGCTTTGCCACTGCGAACGGATGCGGGTATGATTTCCATCCGGATATGGAAACGATAAAGGGGATGTTCAAGACCATAGTGGAATACGTCAACAGCCCTCGCTGCGTCCAGCTGTCGGGAGGAGAGCCCACGGTCAGGGACGATCTACCGGAGATAGTGAAGATGGCCAAGGATATGGGCATCGAGCACATAGAGGTCAATACCAACGCCGTACGCATATCCAAGGATATCGAGTATCTGAAGAAGCTCAGGGATGCCGGTGTTGACGATTTCTATATGCAGTTCGACGGTACGGATGACGAGATATACATGAAGACAAGGGGAAAGCCCCTCTTCGAGGTCAAGAAGAAAGCGATAGAGAACTGCAAGGAAGTGGGCGGAATAGGAATAACCCTGGTGGTCACCGTTTCCCCGGATATAAATCTCGATTCCGTGGGCGAGATCATCAAATTCGCGACTGACAACGTCCCTGTGGTGAAGGGAGTGCACTTCCAGCCCATAGCTCATTTCGGGAGGTATCCCGTGGAGCCGAAGGATGAGAACCGTGTGCTTCTTCCGGACCTGGTCAAGGCGATCGAGAAGCAGACGAAAGGCATGCTCCGGGCTGACAATTTCATGCCCACCTCATGTTCAAACGTGCATTGCGATCTCAAGTCCCTTTCTGTTGTCCTGCCCGACGGCAGCCTGTTCCCGCTGACGACCATGTCCCTTGGTCCGCCAAAGAAGACGGAGAACATTGCCGATAAGACCAGAACGGAAGTGTCCCAATACTGGAGGGTGATCGAGGATACAATGGACGGAGGCAATGACACCGAAGATAATTCTTGGAGATCCTTCGTCAAGAGGGCCAAGACGCATTATCTTACGGTGTCGGCGATGGCCTTTCAGGACGCATGGACCGGAGAGACGGAGAGATGGGAGCGCTGCTGCATTCACGTGGTTACATTGGACGGCAAGCTGATACCATTCTGCCTGTTCAACGTCACATCCAAGGACGGGACCACGCTCTATCGCAGGAAAACGTTCTGCGCGTGATCTACTTCCGGTAGTATCCGAAGGAGTTGTGGTAGTTCTTCACCACGCCGTTCACATAGTTGGTGATGAACTTCTCCTTTTCCTTGGTGTTGACGATGAGTCCCTGTATAGGGAATTCGGTATCGCAGTGTATGCATCTGACATACTTGCAGTTCTTGGTGCTTTGGGGGCAGGACCTGCAGGCGATTGCCCTCGACTGAAAGAGGCTGAATTCCCTTCCGCACTTCGGGCATTTGAACCTGTGCGCGGCGGAGAGCATTTGAGGCGTAACGCCTGATCTTGCCATTTCCGGTGTAAGCGTCATCTTAACGGTCTTCCTAAAGGCCTCCCCCTATTTACATTCAGCGGATTATCCGTTCCCGACATAATCTTATACCGTCGTGCCAGTGCAATATTCCATGGAAATCCTGGACTCCATGAAGGCATTCTTTGTAAGGCGCATGCTCCTGTCGAGGAAGGTACCCAAGGACTGCGAGAACCCCCTGGAAGGATGGATGGCCATCAAAGCTAGGGAGACGCTGAGGAAGAGCGGTTACAAACTCTCGGCGTACGATAGGACAGATACGATAAGCAGGAAGGACTTCGAAGAGTACCAGCTTCTCAGATTCAGGGAGCAGATGAGGTACGCGGAGGCGGAAGCGCCTCATTATAGGAATCTGTACAAGGACGCAGGCGTAAGGCCTGAGGATATAAGGACGTATGAGGACCTTGAGAAGGTACCGTTCACATACTCTCACGAGCTGGCGGAGAACCCCTACACCTTCTGCGGGGCATCGGCCACCAAGCTCGCGAGGGAGTTCACCACCACAGGTACGTCAGGACGCAGGAAGACCATCGGCTTCACGTCCGGCGACCTCGTGAGCAAGGTAGACATCATCGCATCCGCCCTCTCCAACATAGGCATGAGGAAGGGCGATTCTCTTCACATAATGTTCCCTACTGTCTCGGCCTGGGATCCCAGCCTTATGATGTCTGCCGCCTGCAAAGTTCTGGGCTACGGATCTTCTACATGCTCTGAAACAGACATATCGGTTCAGATGAAAGTCATGAAAGAGGCCGGTTCCACTCATATAATCGGCCTTCCCTCCTTCATTTACAGGGTAACCGCTCTCATGGGAAAGGAAACCGATCTTACGGCCTTGGGGATAAAGAAGATAATCTCCACCTCGGAACCGTTGTCGGAGAGCGTCAGGAAGGCCCTGGAGGATGCATGGGGGTGCAAGGTTCTGGATGTATGGGGCATGACGGAGATGGGATTGGCGTGCGCCGTGGAATGTGACGAGCAGGACGGCCTGCACACGGATGAGGCCAACATACTATTCGAGGTCATAGACCCGGAGACCGGGAAGCATGTGCCGGCGGGACAGGAGGGGGAATTGGTGGTATCCGGTCTGAATTCACAGGGAACGGTCCTCCTCAGATACCGCACAAAGGACAGGGTATCCATGCAGGACCCGCCCTGCAGATGCGGCATGTCCTTCAACAAGAAGCTCAACAAGCCGCGCGGCAGGATGGATATGCAGTCCAAGGTGGGTATGGGCTACAAGGTGTATCCCCTCCTGTTTGACGAGGTCCTGTTCAAGGAGAACGACGTCGTGGAATATCAGCTGAAGATAACCAAGGAGGATTACAAGGACGTCCTCACATTCGAGGTGGAGACACCTGCCCCCGGTCATGAGCTGGAGGAGAGGATAATCTCTCTTGTTTCCTCGGTAAAGGAGATATCCGACGGTATCGCAGAGGATCTCATCGAAAGACCCAGAGTCAAATTCGTCGATGTAGGGTCCATGGAGTACTCCGCCAAGGCGAAGAAGATATTGGACCTAAGGGAGAATTACGATTAAGATCCCTTCGATGCCTTGACCACACGGTTGAGAAGCCCGCTGTCATTGCAACGCTCAAGGAATGTGCCAGTGACGATCATGTCGGCCCCGGCTTCCCTGGCAGCCTCTGCGGCCTCCGGGGTCCTTATGCCTCCGCCCACGATCAGGGGGACGGAAAGTACTTCCTTCACAGCTCTGATCATCTCCGGGGGCACGGGCCGGTCGGCTCCGCTGCCCGCCTCCAGATATACAAAGCTCATTCCCAGGTACTCTGCGGCGAGAGCGCATGACACGGCCTTCTTCAGATCGTCCCTTTTCACGAGATCGGCCTTCCCGACCTCTCCCACCTTCATACCGGGCTCCACTACGATGTAGCCCATGCTTATGGGCTCGATGCCCAGCTTCCGGACGGCAAGGCTTGTGTGTATCTGGGCTCTCATCACATAATTTAGGTCCGTGCTGTTGATCATGCTCATGAAATAGATGGCATCGCAGTGGGCGGAGAGGGCCTGGGGCCCTCCGGGGAAGAATATGACGGGAAGCCCCGTCGCCTTCTTTATGGCGACGGATGTGGCATCCAGGTTCTCTTGGGTCACGCCGGTGGATCCGCCAATCATTATGGCGTCTGTGCCGGCCTTCTTGCATTCAGAGGCGATTGCTGCGGCCTCATCCGGCGTCTGTTTGTCGGGGTCCAGAAGGGACATGTGCAGAGTTCCTTTCGAGATCCCTTCCATGAGATAGTTCTTCACATTCATGATAATGCTCCGAGCACGAATGCCACAAGGGCCGCGAACATGGCGATCTTAGCCGTCTTCTGAGCCTCGTGGGGGTTCCTGAAAACAATCCAGGCGGCGTATATAAACATTGCATCAGCAATGAGGACCGTCAGATACGGTACGCCCAACTGACCGTCCAAGAAAGGCCAGAGACTCAGGAGAGGGCCTGCGATGAAGAAGACCGCGGATGCGATCGCTGCATTCCTTTCACCGATCCTCATCGGCAGGGTGCTCCTTCCCTCATCTCCTTCCATATCCTCTATATCCTTGGCTATCTCCCTGCCGGTCGTAGCAAGGAATGCCATGATCGCGAAGACGGCCACGTCTGCCGGATTGTCTACGACCGCACCTCCGAAAAGGAAGACCATTCCCGTAAGCGCACCAATCGTCAGATTGCCTACGAAACCCCTCTGTTTCAGTACCATCTCATATAGGACCATCAGAGTGCATGCCGCGACCACTATGGCTGTCAGCAGAAGGCTACCCATAAATACTGAAACTATGCAGGCCAGTGCAAGAGAGGTCAGACCTATGCCGAGGGCGCGGCCGGGCGCTATCTCGCCCATGGGTATGGGCCGCTCGGGGTGCGCCGTTCTGTCTATCTCCCTATCCACGTAATCGTTGACGGAGTTCCCTCCGGCCATGACGGCAATGACGATCATACATGCTATCGCTATATTGACCCAGTAACCCCCGATGTCCAGGCCCGCTGCTATGAAGGCACCGGCGATCACACCGATGAAGCCTATCACCGCGTTACCGAGCCTGAATAGCCTGAGATATCTGTTCACGCTGCCGTAACTGCGTTGGATATAATTAAGTCAGTTCCTCAGCACGTGATAATATCTGGACAGGGATCCGTGGACTCTCTGCACATGCAGTCCTTCCATTTTCAGAGGCGAAGGGTCCAGTTCGTGCGGGAGTACGACCCCCGCGGTTCCGCCCGGTCTAAGAACCTCTCCGAAGGATCTCACGGCCCTGGCATATATGCTGTCGATCTTCTCTCCTCCCGTTTTCGTTGATCTGCCGTACGGAGGATCTGTGGCGACGATGTCCACAGAACCGAACCTGCGGCCTATATCAGATATGTCAAGAACGTCGCTGTCCTCCAGATCCAGGTCGAAGAAATCCATATTCTCCCGGGTCCCGGCGATCATCTCCGGGTCGAAATCCGAGGCAACTGCTCTCATACCCATCGACGCCGCTTCGATAACTATGCCCCCTGTCCCGCAGAACGGGTCGAGAAGCACATCACCCTTCTTTGCTCCTGTCAGATTTATCAATGCCCTGGCATATTTTGGGTGCAGAGATATCGGGGAGAAGAAGGGCCGCTCGCTGACCTTTCGGTTCTCCAGCGACTCCCTGTCAACGGCCCTTTGGGATATGAAGATGTGTATCATGTCGCTCATCAGGACCCGAATTTCTATATCTGGGTCTTTAAGTTTCACGTCGTTGGTCACTGACAGTTTCTTACCCAGTTTTCTTACGAGGTCCTGGGAGTCTATCTCCTTCATCATGCCTTCGAATCTTCTGCATCGGACGGAGAAAGTGCCCTCCGGTATGCATATGCCGCTTAGACCGGACAGGTCACCGGGGTCGAAAGAGCCAAGGTGCCTTCCTATGTGCCTTGTCAGGGATATTCTCTCAGCTATCGGTTCCACTGCATTCTCCTCGAATAACGCTACGAGATAGCCGGGTCCAGATGACACTGTCTTGAATCCGGGGGCTTCTGCTCTAAGGCAACCAAGAGCCTCGGCTGAGCAGAGACTGCCATGCTCTCCGGAGAGCTCAAAAAAGAAAGGGGAGGGGCTCACGCCCCTCCAACGTTTCAGTCTTTAATACCATCTTCGGTTATCGTGAAGACAGCCTCGCCCTCAGGCATATTGGGTGAGTCAATGAGTCTGGCAACCCTCTTCCCTGCCTTGCCTTTGCGCAGATATATGCGGAATGTGGCTGTGTGACCGACTATGTGCCCGCCTATTGGTCTGGTGGGATCCCCGAAGAACGCATCCGGCTTGGACGACACCTGATTGGTGACGGCTATGGCCGCATTGTTCAGTGTGGCGAAGCTCAGAAGATCATGCATATGGCGGTTCAGCATCTGCTGTCTCTCGGCGAGAGCGCCTCTGCCTATGTACTCCGCCCTGAAATGCGAAGTCAGGGAGTCCACGATTAGAAGCTTGATCTTCTTAGTCTTCGACAGCTCCATGGCCTTGTCCACCAATAATATCTGGTGCTGGGAGTTGAAGGCCCGGGCCACATGTATCTTCTTCAGTACCTCTGCGGGATCAATGCCCAGATAGTTGGACATCTGGACGATCCTCTCGGGTCTGAACGTGTTCTCAGTGTCTATTATAACGACCTCTGAATCGAAACCGCCCATTTCCTCGGGAAGGGTGGCGTTGACTGCCAGCTGGAAGCATATCTGGGTCTTGCTGCTGCCGAACTCACCGAAGAATTCTGTTATGGCCTGGGACTCAAGCCCGCCGCCCAAGAGCTCGTCTACGGCCTTTGAGCCTGTCGTGAGCTTGGTGACGCTCTTCCTTCTTTCGAGGATGTCCTCTCCCGTCTCGAAGTTGCCTATGTCCGCACAGACCTTTGCACCTTCGATTATGTCTGCAGCTTTCTTGTCGCCTATCTCACATTTTTCGGCCACATCGGCCGGTGAGGCGACAGCTATGGCCATCAGATCGTCGTAACCCGCTTCTCGGAGTTTTTCTGCTATAGCTGGTCCTACTCCTGGTATGTCCTCAAGGGTTTTGTTGACCATTTCATAACCTCGGTCTTCGCTAAACAGTTCAGGTATTTAAGCGGGGAAAGGGGGGTGTCCGAAAGCGGGCGAAAACGGAGCGTCCCTATAAAACTATAAATGGAAGACATTGATTGTCGACTGCAATGGCGAAAAAGAGAAAGCGCACTAAGCCGAAGGAGGAGGAATACGAGTTCGTGCCTCCGGACTTTGACGAGAGAGAGTTCATTCTCAAGGACATCTACGGAACGAAGATCCTGCTGGTGGTGTCGCTTCTGGCGGTTCTGATCGGAATCGCTGCATCTTTTATCGACAAAGCGTGGGAGTGGTACGGCGGTCTGCTGTTGCTGATCCTTGTGATCGCAGGGATGAAGGAGCTCCTGAAGCTTCTCAGGTTCGATATGGGTCTGGTGGAGACGAAGACGATGCTGGGGAACTATGTTCTGTTCTTCTTCCTGTCTCTGGGCGTATGGATCCTTTTGATAAACCCACCCTTCGTCTGATTCAGATCTCCCAGGGCAGTTTCGGGTCCAGAAGATCCGTCAGAAGACCCGCATCGGCCATTGACAGCGTGTCGTCGTGATCAAGGATACTCATGGTTCCGGGATCTATCTCCCTTCCTATGCCGGAGAAGACGGTCTCTTCCGCAAGCATCTCTGCTGCGGTGAAGTACATCCTCTCAGCTATGACCTTCCATGCCCCGTCCTCTATGAAAGGTTCCCCGAACTCGTTTGTCCTCCATTTATCCAGGAAGGACTCCGCAGAGCCTACCCACACCGGCGGGCCCACATGCTTGAAGGTCTTCGACAGAAGGTCCCTCTCCAGCTCGAATATGAACGTCAGCTCTTCTACCCCCAGATCGTGAACGGCTCTCAGCACATTGAATGAGAACGCATCCAGCTTCTTCGACAGCGCATACCTGGTCTTCCACATCTGGGAATGCAGGTTGTCTTCGTTTATGTCGGGCCTTTTGAATGTTGCGGTAAGCAGGCGGCTGCCGTGCACTTTGACAAGTCTTCTAAGCTCGGCCGCCGGCAGGGGGGTTCTTGTGTTCGGGAAGAAGAACCCTTCAGACGGGCTGCCGAGATATGCCTTGCATGCGGTTATGAACAGAGCGAAAGTGTCAATGTGGACGGCGGATGCCACATTCCTGCGGGAATCCACAGGGTCGTAGAATACGAGAGGAGCCACCATCGGCGGGCCCTTCTTATCGATAGCTATGGAAACTCCCTCCTTCCATGCGGCTCCCGCCTCCAGGACGGCCCTGAAGCTGCCGTAGCGTATGACAAGCAGTTCGCACAGGTATCCTGAGAAACCTCTGTTGTTTGGCTCGGCACCGTAGGCCCATATTCCTTTCATGAATACCTTCAGAAGACGTATCTGGTCCCTCATGGCGGCGTCTGTGTTGGACAGCACGTAATCAGTGTGGAACGGGGTCCTGTCGACGGCGGAGAGCATCCTCTCAGGGGATGTCACTTTGTAGCAGGGGACCATGTCCACCTCGAAGTTTCCGTATCTTCCAGTTATGTAAGGATGCTCGGCGTACATTCTCCTACCGCCCAGGATGTCCTCCCCGATACGCAGTCCCTTCTTCTCCATTATTTCCTTGGGGGTACCATCCGGGAACATCACGAAAAGATCTATGTCCGGGTTCGAGAGGAACGTCCCTTTGGCGACAGACCCCACGCATCTGACCTCGGCTGTGATGTCGTTATCTTCGAGATATCTTTCGGTCTCGGCCTTCATTCTCTCTGTCGTCGCCCTTATCTCTTCCGCAAGCTCAGGGTCGGGCACGATCCTCTGAAGCACTGCATCCTCTATGCTCACGGGCATGCTCAAGGGTTCTGTTGATTAATCCTTTGCTATTTATCTGAGCAGCGTGTAATGCAGGTACATGATCCGCTGCAGGAGTTGCGGGAGAACATACGACGATGAGTCTATGAGATACTGCATGAACTGCGGCGCCGCTCTACAAAGCCCGGAGGGTGCCTCTCCGGTCTCCCGTAAGACACGGATGAAGATGATAATGACGGCCATTGCGGTATTAGCCGTGGCCGCAGTGCTTGTAATGGCCGCCGGCCAGTATTTCTTGCATGAGGAAGGGGAGCCCGAGAGCATAATACGTACGAACAGTTGGGTATACGACCTTGACGGGCAGCCATACAGTCTGGAATTTGAGATCGGCGCCGATGATCTGAACGCGGCCAAGAAGAGCACCATAAACCGCGCCGGCTCATCATCCGGTACCACTTACACTATCGGCTCGGGCAGCAGTGTCAGGATGGTATTCGCAGTGGAGGAGTACATTGTGATCGGGGACACCGTCAGGGACCTTGAGGCTCTGCTGAGTGACCTGTTCCCATCAGGATACGGTGCAGCAGATAATACGAATCCGAATTATGCCACGTTCCTCATAAACTTCTGTCAGAGTCAGGGCACTACGGGCAAAGAGAATATGAAGTACCTTACTGACCTGAGCACTCACGGAACGGACGAGTACTGGAACTATCCCGTGGAGACCCTTGATCTCATGGGCGGCGACTGTGAGGACACATCGATACTGACGGCGGCGCTCCTGCGCGCCGCAGGGTTCGATTCCGGGATAGCTCTTTTGCCCGGGCATGCCATGGCTATAATAGGGACCGAGCCGGCAGGGACCCCCGCACCCATTGCCAGCGATGCTCTCCTGGAGTATGGAGAATATTACGTCAAGAGTATGGATGGGTACTGGATGCTGGAGACGACTAACTCCCAGTTCTTTCCGGGTGTCATATCCGGTGTTTTTGCGTTCTCAACATTCCACATATTCCCATCCAATTCGAATGCGGTCTATATGACCTAGAGTGTTTCGAAGGATACGGTATATCCGAAGAATCCTCGCGGGTCCGCATCGCCGCCCGAATCATCCGTACGGTCCTCGCCGACAGGGATATCGATCCTTATCCCCTGACTGCTGGAACTGCCTGCGGATGTGCCGTCGTCATACAGATCCAGGGCATCATCGCCCGAGCCCCCAGAGAATTCTGCAGGGCCGTCGTAGTCGGACATGAATATGATTATTGACACAGTCGTTTCGCCCTTCGGGACATAGAAAACGGTCGTCCGATGTTCATTGGGGTATATCTTATTCGCCTTTGCCGTCAGAACGTCGGTATGTACCGGAGCCGAATTCGCCGAATAGTAACCGAGGGGGTCTTCCGTGTCGATCAGGAGGAAACGCGTCTCCCCGCCGTAACTTACCCGGAAATACACTTCCGCATCGTTGTCGTAGTCGTTGTCGACCGTTCCGCTGGCATCCGTCACAGTGTACCAGTCCACTGAGAAGGTCATCCTGTAAGAGGGTTGTTCCTGGAAGAAGAACGGGGCCGCCGCAACAGCAAGTATGAGTATCAGCACCGCCACAGCCCCGAGGACGGCGATCATCTTAACGGATCGCGGCCTCTTGGGCACCGCATCCGCACCGGAGCCACATTGGGGACAGAAGGCATCGTCCTTTTCCAACTCCTTCCCGCAGTTGCGGCAGAATCTCATGTCCGAGGATTATTATCAGAATATATCAACATGTGTTGAATCAGATATTCCAAGCGGGGTTCCAGGAGCATTCGCGAAGGGGTGCACTGCCAATTCTGACGTCCTCTCCGAGATCCAAGGTCATGAGGTCCTTGCCGGCCACTGTCCGCACCCCCGTCGCCTCCTCCACCTCTCGTGCCTGGGCATCCGCATCGCGCCTGAGCATAACGATGCCCATATGCACGAACACGGTAAGTTCGGGTCTCACGATTTTGACGAAGTCGAAGGCATCGTCAGTGCAAAGGTGGTACTTTATGCGGTTTCCGGAAGGGGTGGTAACGGGCAGCAGCAGTATACGTGAGCCTTTGTGCTGCCCGGCTATCTCTTCTGAGTATGACGTGTCGCTGACGTACGAGACTATACCGTCCCCGGTGTCGAATCTGAATCCTACATTGCAGGGGTCGCTGTGGTCGGTTCCGGTGATCTCGGTAGGTATGCCGCATATGCTCCTTCGGTCCCCCGCCTTCACCAGGTGCCTCTCAGAGGCAAGGCCCTGATGATACCTCGAGATGCATGGTCCGAGCCCGCCGGACCCGTCGAGGACGCTCTTGGCCCCGTACAGTTCGCCGTTTTTGACCCAGCCTCCGCGGCTCATGCCCTCTATCGTCACTTCCGCATCCGAATAGTGGTCGGGATGGCAGTGAGAGATCACAATGCCGTTCGTCCCCTCCAGGTTGTAGCCTATCCTCATCATGTTGACAAGGGCCCCGGGCCCAGGGTCCACATGTACCCAGGAGCCGCGGGCGTTCAGCAGAAAACCTCCAGTGCTGCGTGCCTGGAACATTGTCGTATGCCGTCCCCCGCCTGTACCGAGGAGGATGAGCTTAGAGGGCATAGAGCCCCATCGTCTAAAGGATATTTCATTCTTAAGGCGGAAACCGTTAATACGGAGCAACAGGATTAGACGGCATGCTGACCGTTATAAGGGACGCTTGGATCGTCACCCAGGACGATTCCAGGAAGGTCGTTCGCGGTGATGTCGTAGTAGACGGGGAGAGGATAGCTTCAGTCGGGCCCAGATACGATGGGTTCGCTGACAGGGAGATCCATGCCTCCGGCGACGTAGTGATGCCCGGGATGATAAACACCCACACCCACGTAGCCATGTCCGTTATGAAGGGATCTTTGGACGACATGACGTTCCAGGATTTTCTGGATAAGGCGTTCAAGGTCGATTCGGAGAGATCCGATAAGGACATAGGCATAGGTGCCAGCCTTGGCTGCATGGAGATGATACGCGGAGGGACGACAACCTTCGTGGATCTCTATTACTCCCAGGAGGTCATCGCAAAGGCCGTCATGGAATCAGGGATAAGGGGAGTGCTGTGCTGGTGCTGTCTGGACGAGGAGTTCACGACCCAGAAAGGCAATCCTCTGAGCAACTGCAGGCATTTTTACGAGACGCACAAGAATATGAGGAAAGTGATCCCCGGGGTCGGTCTCCAGGGTGTTTATGTATGCAGCGAGGAGACTTGCCTGGGCGCCAAGGAATTCGCCGAGAGCAGGGACCTCCCTCTTAATTTCCATCTTTCTGAGACCAGAGGCGAGGTCAACCAGCACAGGAAGAGCACAGGTATGAGGCCGGCTGAATGGCTGGCACATATAGGGGCCCTCTCCAAGAACGGCATAGGAGCCCACTCGGCATGGCTTACGCTCAACGAAGTGCGCCTTCTGGGTAGCGCAGGGTCATCAATATCCACGTGCCCAGTGTCCAATATGAAGTTGGCGACAGGCGGTGTGGCCCCGATACCTGAGATGATGCAGAATAACGTCAACGTAAGCATAGGGACCGACGGAAGCACCACCAACAACTCACTGGACATGTTTGCAGAGATGAAGACTCTGGGCCTTCTGCAGAAATCAAGCAGATGGGATGCAAGAGTCTGCTCTGCACAACAGCTTCTTGATTTCGCGACGCGCGGAGGCGCCAAGGCGATAGGGATGGAGAAGGAACTCGGTTCTATAGAGGTCGGCAAGTACGCAGACATCGTCATACTCGACGGAAAGGCACCTAACCTGAGGCCGCTTGTGCCTGAGAACGTCATATCCAATATAGCATACTCTGCATCGAGCCTTAATGTGAAAACGGTGATGTGCCAGGGAGACATCGTATTGGAAGACGGAAGAATAACGTCGATGGACACGGAGAAAGCCCTCTCCGAATCTGAGTGGGCTTGGGGCCGTCTTTGCAGGAGGTAGTCGTATGGATGATTGGAACAGGTGCGTGGAATTCCACGGTCACGGATGCCCCGGGCTCGCCATAGGGTATCGCGCCGCTCTGTTGGCAACCAAGGAACTGGGAATCGGCAGGTCGGAGGACGAGGAGATAGTCTGCGTATCAGAGAATACGGCCTGCGGAGTGGATGCCATACAAGTGATGTTGGCCTGTACCGCCGGCAAGGGGAACCTGGTCTTTCACAGTGTAGGGAAACATGCCTATTCCTTCTTTGACAGGAGGAACAGCAAGTCCGTTCGCATAGTGGCCAAGACCTTCGACAGAAGCGGCAGTACCAGAGAGGAGATCATGAAAAGGATACTCTCGGCACCGGACAGCGAGATCTTCTTTGTGAAGTCGCCCGGATATGATATACCGGATGAGGCAGAGATTCTTGAGAGTGTGGTTTGCGAGAACTGCGGGGAGTCGGCCTCGGAGGACATGGTACGTATCCGGAAGGGAAGAAGACTATGCTTGGACTGCACAGATAGCCAGCGTTGATAATCCGCATAGTTGTAACCTCAACACGCTTATACGTGCATCCGTAGATACCTATGCAACATGGTTCTATTCTCTCTGCTTAAGTCATTGGAAAAGAACGGCAGCTCTGTTTCGCATAACAATATGGGAGAGATATACGAGGGCGGGCGCATTTTCAGGAGAAACTACAGGAAAGCGGCCAAATGGTATGGAAGGGCCGTATCTCAAGGAAGTGCCAGCGGAATGTACAATCTCGCCCGTCTCCACGAGGAGGGGAAAGGCGTGTCCCGCGATCTTGGGAAGGCGATGCAGCTTATAATCGGTGCAGCCGAGGCAGGTCTCTCGGATGCGCAGTACCATTTGGGCTGGAGGTACTCCGTCGGATACAATACGGAGGAGAACATCGAAGAAGCTTTGAGATGGTATAATCTGGCAGCGGACAGAGGAAATCAACTCGCACTTGTTGCTCTCGGTATCATTTACAGACTTGGTGAGCAGGTGCCCAAGGACAACGGGAAGGCAAAGGAATATTTTTCCAAGGCCGCCGACCGGGGCAGTCCGGACGGCTCCTTCAATCTCGGACTCGTCATGGAGGAAGAAAACGATCCGAAGGAGGCTGTGAAGCATTTCAGGACGTCCGCTTACAGGGGCAAAGCGGAGGCGATGTACAAGCTGGGCACATACTACGAGTCCGGCGTCGGTATAGAGCAGGACTTCGATAGAGCCCTCATAATCTATGGGGAGGCAGCTTTGCTGGGGGATGCGGACGCTCAGAACGGAATAGGCCGCATGTACCGCGAGGGAAGAGGCATCGAGAAGGACCTCATCGAAGCGGCAAAGTGGTTCAGGATCTCGGCGAAAAGGGGGAATCTCAATGCCATGTACAATCTGGCCGATCTCTATTCTTCGGGAGAGGGCGTCCGCCGCAACCCCAAGCGGGCGGCAAGGCTCTACCGCATGGTTGCAGACAGGGGCCTCCCCGAAGGGCACCTACGCCTGGGTCTTATGTATTCCTTCGGAATAGGAGTCAGAGCTGACAGGTCCATGGCCCTGCGTCATCTGAAGGAGGCCGTGCGTATGGGGTGCGATGAGGCAGAAGAGCAGCTGAAGAAGCTCATCGCGACCGACCCGGAGAAGCAGCGCATCGGTGAGCGATAATATCTCGGTGAAGAATTACCTCACGTTCCTGAGGCCGGTAGCCCTTCTTCCGGGCCCCGACTGAAGACTATGCACTGATCGTTGATCATATGAACGAATTCGCTATGCGCACAGATTTATTCTGAAAGCGGGTTCTACATCGATCATGGAGCTTCAGGTTCTCGAGTGCCCCTACTGTCGCGGCAATGTAAGAATAGAACCCGAGAAGGGTTCGGGTGTCTGTGTTAACTGCGGCAAGAGCATAATAGTAAAGAGATACGGAGAGATACAGAGCCAGATCTTGGAGGACAGGAAGTCCGCCTACGAGAAAGCGGTCCAGGCCAAGAATCTGCTTGAAGCTAAGAGGAATCCTCTCGGGAGAGACGACAGGATCAGAGAGCTAATCGACGCCGCAATGGCATTGGATTCGGAGAATCCAGACACATGGTATCTGAATGCCGCGGTCACCATGTGCGAGTCCGGCAGATGGGACAGCACATCCGACAACATGGTCTCCAGGGCGAAAGAGCTCGAGACAAGGAGACAGGCCAAGTACTTCACTTACGAGGACTGCATGAACGTTAGGAAAGAGGCGGAGCAGCTTACCAATAAGATAAGCAGAGGCATGAGCGGTATCTTCGCCCTTGTCACTGTATTCTTCGGCTTCTTCTTTCTGGGGATACCGGCCATCCTCTATTTGGCCGGGATCATGCCGCTTTTCGTACTAGGGATAATGGCGGGCATGTTCACCTTCATGGCTATGGCGGCATTCTTCGCTCTGAGAGTCAGCAGGATAGAGATGTGAGCTCGGCCGAACAGCCCTCCAGTCGTTTTAGAAGAGCTTACTTCTTGTCGTTGAAGTGGCGGCTTACATGGCTGGCGTCGCAGAACGGCGTGTCCCTCGAAGCCCCGCATCTGCAAAGTACGTAACGGTTGCGGGTCTCGTATTCCTCTCCGTCAGAAGATATGAGCTTGATCCCTCCCTTTACGAAATATCCTCCGCTGCAGGCCTTTTCGGGGTCCTGGACGACTATTATCTCCTGTTCCAGTTCAGCCTCGTGAGGAGTCCCGTCCTTATCGTATGCGGCAAGCCTTCCGGTAGGGCATTCGTTCGCAGCCTTGAGGGCCATCTCGTAGTTCTCGGGGTCGTCGGACCTCTTGGTCAGTTTCCAAACGTCGCCCCTGTCGGTATGGCAGAAGCGGGCGAAAGCACAGCGGCCATCGTCCTTGAGGTCCATTCCTTTGCCTTTTATGGTCTTGGCCCTTTTGTCATAGGGCTTTCTGCTGGCCGTCTCCTTCCCCCTGAAAGGGACGCCCTTGGTGTGGTTCCCGTCGCAGAAGGGTGCCTTCTCGGTTCTGCCGCATCTGCACAGGGCGTATTTGCTCTTCTGCTCGATCTCGGTCCCGTCACCCCAGACGTATCCTTTGCCTTCCGGTGTTATGATCTTCTCTGAGATGGGCACGGAGCCCGAGACTATGTATGCGCCTCCTTCTGTTATCCTTATGCTCTTTTCTTCTGTCATCAAACACCAGGCTCCTTTTTGTCTCTGGAAGACACCTGCTTTCCGGCTATATAACCGAAAGTCATCGCCGGGCCGATGGTGCTGCCGCCTCCCCAGTATGTGTCTGCAGTGGGCGATGCGATGCAATTGCCGGCTCCGTAGAGGCCGTCTATCGGCTTGTCATCCCAGCCCAGTACCCTGGCTCTGCCGTCGATCACCGGACCTCCGTTCGTATCCAATGTACCAGATCCAAGGATGACGGCATAGTACGGTGGTTTGACGATGGGATGCATGGTGATGTTCTTGTGCCCTTTCTCAGGCCAATCTATTCCTGCGGGAGGCATCATAGACCATTCTTTGTCGTAGTCGAAATCCCCGCGTCCGAACTCCGGATCCCTGCCGTCCTCCGCATACTTGTTGAATCTCTTCACGGTATCCTTCAAATTATTCTTGAAGGAAGGATCAAGGGAGAAATTCCCTGTGCGGCCCGCCATCCCTTTCAGATGTTCGGCGATCCCTTCAGCCAAGGAATCGAGATCCTCAGCGGTTATCAGATATTTCGGTGCAGCCTCGCTTTTCATAGGGAATGGAGGGTGACCCTGCCACAGGGTGGCTGCACGCTCGTCAGAGATCATGAACGTAAGCATATTGCTGTATTCCGCTCTTTCTGAATCCCAGTCGAAGTGCCTCTTTCCCCTGTCATTGTAGTTGCGCTTCTCGTTCACGTATCTTTTCCCGTGTTTGTTGACAAGGATCGTGCTGTCCCCCGGAATGAAGAAAACAGTGGTGAGGCTGTTGGGATCTTCCAGATAAAGCTCTGCCAGGCTATCCGCTCTGAATGCGCCGCGGGTATTCCCGATCTTCGCGCCAGCTTTGCAGGCAATGGATATGAAATCCCCTGTGTTCGTGGGTGCCGCGCACCCTCCGTATATGGGCCCGGGCTGGAAATGCTGCATGAGCTCGGCGTTGTGCGAGTATCCTCCTGTTCCGAAAACGACTCCCTGGCGGGCATAGAATCTCGTCTTCTCACTTCCCACGACGGCTTCCACACCGATCACGGTCCCGTCCATTCCGATGATGTCCGTGGCATGACAATCGGTTATTATCGTTATTCCGTTCTTTTTAGCCCAATCCTCGAAATGAGCGATCAGGCCGTAACCCATCTTCCCTTTATCGTTCTCCGAGAATAGGAGGCGTCCGCGGATCCCCTTGTTCTCAGGAAGGAATTCCGCATAATCGCAGTATCCCTTTCCGGTCCAGCCTATGCCAAGTATGGAATTGACGGCGCCGATGCTTCCAAGATGCTCGACCATCTCCGAAGCGTTATCGTAGAACGAGTTAATGAGATCGAATTGGTGCTCTGTAAGACCGTACCTGTCGTCCTTGGGATCGTATTTATTCGGATACGAATATCTTGCCATATATCGCAGGGAGTCATCCTTGCTGTCCTTGTATCCGGCCGCCTTTTGAAGATGATTGTTAGGTATCCAATACCCTCCTCCGGAGCGCCGAGTGGTCCCTCCGATCTTAGAGGCCTTCTCTATCATCACTACCTCAGACCCTTTGCTTCTGGCAGTTGCGGCCGCTGCGAAGGCGGCGGCGCCCGATCCTACCACTACGACATCGGTTATCGTGTCCCCTCCTGTGTAATGGATTTCATTGCCCGGGCTCTCCGGTTTCCCGTCATACGGTACGAACGCTTCCTTAGGGGCTCCGCAACGGGGGCATTTCTCCGGGGGCTCATCCCCTTCATGGATATAACCGCAAACAGTGCATTTCCATTTCTTCACAAGCTCACCTGTAGCGTATACTCGGTTATGGCGTTTTAATGACTTTGAGATTCTTCATAGGCTCCAGCGGAAGAATACAGGTCCGTCGGCATGCAGAACGAAAGACGTCAAAAATAATCTGGCTGTGCGTCCGTGTGTCATCCGGAATTTAACATCCGGTTTTGATGGGAAGGGAGATTCTGATCCCCTTTTCATCAAGGGGGACGTCGGAATATTTTGATTCTTGATCTGTTTGCCCTTTGGCCGAAAATTAAATATGCATCAATTATGGTTGTTAACCTGTCAAGCCAGATGGAATTGGTCCCCACCCCCTGATTTGAACAGGGGACCTGCTGATTTCGGCGGCTGCACCGGTAATACCGGAAACACTCTACAGTCAGCCGCTCTAGCCAGTCTGAGCTAGGTGGGGACAGGGTAGGATAAAGGATACATTATTTAACACATTCGGGAACTCAGCCGATGTAGGTCAGGCTGTGCTTCTCCTGCTCTTCGCCGTACTCCTTGACCTTGGCGTTCAGTTCGTCAATATGCTCGGCGCCTTCCAGCAGCTCGGCCTTGTCGATCTCGAAGCCTATGAGCTTCTCCAGCACCTTTATCAGTTCCACGGTGCTCTTGTAGTCCACGAAGAATCCCGAGGTCTCGCCCATCAGGCAGGCGGACGGTATACCCGCCATCTTCCCGAACCCTATGAAGAGGCCGCTGGCACCAACGATCCCCGGCCCCGGCTCTCCGGGAGAGAAGACGACGCCGCACTCCTCCAGCTTTTCCTTCATCTTGATTTCGCTGACGGCTCCCAGGACCCGGGGGTTCTCCACCATGTTACCTGTGCCGTAGCCTCCGAGAGTGTATATCTCCGTGACGCCGAGCTTTTCCAGCTCATTGTCGAACAGGTCCTTGCAAAAGAGGAATTGACCGTTGGGGGTCATGGCCTGACAGTCTCCCAGCAGGAAGATTATGTCCCTGCCGTTGACCTTTGCATGCCACAGCTCGTTGGATGCCAGACGTATCACGCAGTCGTTGTCGAGCATCACCTGTGGAGGGAAGTGCTCTGAAAGAATGGTGGCGAACCTCTCGGCCTTCAGGGATTTGACCATGAAGTCTGCGGCGGTCTTGCCGATGTTACCCACTCCCGGGAGCCCCTCTATGAAGATGGGTCTCTTTATCCGGGGCTTGGTCTCATAGATCACTGTGCTTTCCATTCTCGCCGTACTCCTCGATGATGCTCTTCCTTCTGTATTCTCCGTATCTGTCATCCGGAGAATACCGGGGAGGCGCAGGGTATCGGGTCTCCGATCCGCATTCCGGGCATGTTTGCCTCATGGAATATCTGCAGCAGTTCCCGCATCTCCTTATGACGGTTCTCATGGAAAAATCTTCTTAGCGTTTCAGGGACGCCTCGCCACCCGTGCGCTCCATGGCCTTGATCGCGGCCGAGGAGATGACCTTCATCAGCTCTTCCGCCTCTTTGTAGTCCTCGGCGGTGATCACTATGCGGTATTTCGGACATCCCACGCAGGTAATCTCCGCTTCTGTGTCGCCGGCCGCTTCCAGGCCTTTGATCAAGGCGCTCTTTATGTGGTCGACGCCTTCGGGGGCGAAGGACCTGAGCTCCAATATGCCGCTTATCTTGACAGAAGGGACGGCCACATTCTCCATGGCCACATCCAGGAAAGTCTGGACCCATGCACCTTCGTACTCTTCGGCCATCTCATCAGGGGAGATGGCGAAAGCCTCGAAGGCGCCGTACAAGGTCTCGTATGCGCCGATGAGCTCATTGGCGAATTGATCGTAGGCATCGTCGACGGATATCGACATCCGCTCCGCGATGATCTCGACGAGCTTCTCTGCCTTCTTCTCATTCTTCCACTGCTGGATCTTTTCGCGCTTCTGATGCGCGTTGACGGATTTGAGGGAAAGATCTATGTGCCCTTTGGACGGGTCTACGCCCAGGACCTTGCAGACAACCTTCTGTCCTTCACGGATGTAGTCGCGCAGGTACTTGACCCAGCCGGTAGCGGCATCTCTGATGTGGATGAAACCCTCCTTATCGTCGTACTCGTCGAGTGTGACGAAAGCCCCGAAATCCTTGACACTGGTGACCGAGCAGACCACCAGTTCTCCTCTATCGGGGAAACCCTTGTCGCGTGGCATGATTAACCTATTACCTCTACTATCTCGCCTTTTACCTGACCCTTACCGCCCTTGGGGACGATGAGGGTGGAGCCGCACGCATGGCAGGTTACCACGGTGGACGGCCTGGCGAAAGCGATCTGCTCGTTGCTGCAGTCCGCACATTTGATCTTTACGAATTTTCCGGTCACTGGTGAGATCCCTCCATAAGTTCGAACTTCTTGGCCCTGATGCAGGGAGACTGGTGTGCTTTCTTGCACTGGGTGCACCTGTATCTGAGGTTGACCCTTTTGGTGGGCTTCTCTCTTCCTTCCGGCTTAGGCCTGGGGAAACCACCGTATCCGGAAGTGACCTTCCTGAATCTCCTCTGACCCCATTTCAGTTCGCTGGCCTTTTTCTTCTTAACCCTCTCTACATCATGGACCGCGTGGGTCTTGCAGGTCGGGCAATATCTCTTGACTGTCCTGGGCAATTTCATTATCAATACACCTTCTGGTGGAAGCAGGACTGCCTAACACTGAAGTCATATAAAAAGCATTAGCCCGCGCGTTATAGGTAGAAAAGAGTCAGCAGATCTTCTCCACAGTGCCGTCGGAACGGGCCACGAAGACCGCGGTCGTCATGTTCAGGAAAAGACCGTTCTCCACCACGCCCGGTATGGTGTCCAGCCTGCTCTCCAGGAAGTAAGGGTTGGCTATGCCGTCGAATTTGCAGTCGTAGATGTAATTCCCGTTGTCCGTCATGAAGGGCGCACTGTCCTTCATCCTGAGAATGGCCTTGCACCCCTGGCGCTCCAGCATGCGTTTGGTCTTGTCATGGCCGAACACCATGACCTCGACCGGCAGGGGGCACTCCTCCCCCAAGGAATCCACGAGCTTCGATTCGTCCACGATTATTATCTGGTCGATGGTGGATGCCGCAACGATCTTCTCCCTGACAAGCGCACCCCCAAGCCCCTTGATGAGCTGGAGCTGTCTGGTTACCTCGTCGGCACCGTCTATGGTCACGTCCAGACCGTTCACTTCGGAAAGGTCCACAACCCTGATCCCGAGATTCTTCGCTATCCTTTCCGTCTCCTCGGAAGTGGCGACGCAGGTCAGGTCCATGCCGCCGGCCACGAGCTCCCCCACCCTGTGGATTGCATAGAAAGCAGTGGAACCGGTGCCGAGCCCGACCTTCATTCCGTCTTTTACATACTCGTCCACGGCCCTTTCCGCTGCTATTTTCTTCATATTGATGCTCATGATAGGTCTTTCCTGATGATCTCAGATACCGCCTTCACAACGTAATCATTTATTTCCTTTCCGAATTCCGGAGACGAATCGCGTGTATCTCCGGCCATGCCTTCGGGGAAGCAGGCGCTGCCGTCCCTGAGGACAAGATATCCGTGGCTCTTGTACCTGCCAACAGGTCTAGGATCTCTTACCAGATCAGGTCTTATGTCCATTATCCTGGAGGTCTCGACCATGCCCCCGTGACCGTCGTTCCCTATCTCGATCTTCTTCGATGCGATATCATAGTCGGAAAAGAACGCTATCCGTACGTCCCTTTTCATTACCACAGCTCTGCAGGCTTCCGTTATGGCGCATATATGAGATGTGCCAGCGTGCCCGCTTATCACAACCATCCTTTTCACGCCGCCGTCGGCCAGGGAATTAAGGACGTCTGTCACGAAGGCACGCAGCGTATCGAACGATATACCAATGGTGCCGGCCATGTTCTTAGTGGAAGAATGCTGCCCGTAGGGCATTGCGGGTGCGATCAGAACGTTATCCGCGATCTTAGCAACCTCTTCGGCGATATGCTCCGGCTGGAATGTGTCCGTTCCCAAGGGGAGATGGGGCCCGTGGGCCTCGGTGGCGCCCAGGGGCAGGATGACCGTCACATTGTTCATGACAGCCTGATGGAAGTCCTCCGTGGTCATCTCGTCTATTCTCATGAACGACTCGATTGCGCTTGTAAGAGATTAAATTAGTGCTAGCTTATACGCAGTCATGCGTTTGGTCGCTCTTTGCTCCGGCGGAAAGGATTCTGTATTGGCGATGTACCTGGCTCATCAGTCCGGTCATGAGATATGCTACGTTGTCGGAATATCCTCCCCGGGTGATTCCTGGATATTCCACACTCCGAACGCCGGGCTCGTACCTATGATCGCGGATGCAATGGGCATAGATTTCCGGGGAGCCGTGACGGACGGCACGGAGGCCGGGGACATGGATGCTCTCAGAAGCGCCCTCGGCGGATTGGATGTGGTCGGAGTGACAATGGGGGGCATATGGTCAGACTACCAATGGGACAGGATCAACAAAGTCTGCGGCGATCTGGGTCTTATTGTATACGCCCCCATGTGGAGGAAGGATCAGGGTCTGGTTTACGATGAGATAGAGAATTCCGGCATAGAGGCAATCATCGTGGGAACGTTCGCCGAGGGCCTGGATGAGACGTATCTCGGATGCAGGATCGATGCCGCCTGCAAAGAAAGATTAGTAAAGGCCGGCGAAAGGATCGGATTGAGCGTGATCGGGGAGGGAGGAGAATACGAATCACTTGTTCTGGATTCTCCGATGCATAGGAGGTGTCTTGCGATAAAGAAGGAGCGCCGGGAGGCGGGCCGCGGCTGGTCACTGCTCACAGTTGAGGATGCGGTCCTGGAAGATAAGACTCAGAATTGAAGAGCCAGTCCCTTCTTGACCCCTTCAAGGACCTCATCGAAATCCGGGAGGGTCTTAGGTATATCAGCCCTCCAGATGTATCTTATCCTCTTGTCCTTACCTACCAAGTAGAATTCTCTGTTGGTGAAGCCTGAGACCATGTGGCCCGGCCCGACTATGGCGCCGTACTCCGTGCTCACATTCTTTCCCTCATCGAAAAGGAAATCGAAAGAGGCTCCGAGGCGCTCCTTCCATTTCTTGTGGCTGTCCGCGCTGTCGGGGTTTATGCCTACGATCCTGACACCAACGCCGGTGATCTCGCTGTAGCGCTCTATGAATTTCACAAGATAGTTGTAGCAGTTTATCCCGAAATCCCCTACATAGAAGTTTACCAGTACGGGTCCGTCCTCCAGTTCGCTGTACAGATTGAACTCCCCGCCGTTCGTCGAGGGCAGTGTGAAATCGGGGGCAACATCCCCTATCTCGAACTTCGCCATGGGACGTGAATACAGGTCAAACTATTAATCCTGTACTTTTTCGCCGCAGGTGACCTGCAATCCGATTATGCCTGCGATGATGATCCCCACGAAAAGCAGCTTCACAGGGAGCGCAGGCTCATTTCCGAGAATAACACTGACGGCCATGGTGCCTACTGCACCTATGCCCACCCACACGGCGTATGCCGTTCCTACGGGGAGCCCTCCGCTTATAGCCTTGGACAGAAGATATATGCTTGCAGCAAGGAATATTATGACCAAGGCCGCCAAAGGCAGGACCGTGAATCCCTCAGAGTATCCGAGTGTGACTGCCCAGACTATCTCGCACATGCTCGCTATCAGAAGATAAAGCCAAAGTTTATTCCAATCATCCATTCACGCCACCCCGGAGACGAGGTTGATACCCACAACGCCTGCGACGATCAGCAGTATGAAGAATATGCGCAGGAGGGTCGCTGATTCTTTGTAGAGTATTATGCCCAAGATCATAGTGAATACGGCACCGATACCCGTCCATACGGCATAGGAGGTTCCCGGGCCAATCACTGCCATCGCAAGGGACAGGAGATACAGGCTCACCAGCATTATGACTGCAGTCGCCGCCGTCCATGAAATCTTCCTGAATCTGTCAGACTTCTCGAGTGTCACTATCCAGCAGGGTTCCAGGAGTCCGGCTATCACAAGATAGATCCACTCAACAGCCATGAGCGATAGGACAGCTCCGCCCTATATTTATGCGTTGTGAATCTGTTTTCCAAGAATATGCGCAGCTGCTGGCATAGAAAGTTAGTGGGTCTGCCCGGATTTGAACCGGGGTCAATGGCTCCCAAAGCCACAAGTATACCAAGCTAGCCCACAGACCCGTGCGCTTCATGATGCGCCGCTCGTAATTAAGGATATTCTTCAGATAAACCCTCTTTCGCCGAGCTCCTTTCTGAGAAGCCCGATCGCTCTCCCGCGATGGGAGATCCCGTTCTTCTCACTCAGTGGCATCTCTGCGAAGGACCTCTCGCCGTCGGGGCTGAATATGGGATCGTACCCGAATCCGCCCTCGCCTCTCGGCTCATGCAGTATCGATCCGGGGCACACTCCCGTTACGATCACGGTCTCGCCCTTCACGCAGCACCCTATGCAGCATTTGAACTGGGCACTTCTGTCAGGAACCCCATCCATCAGCCTCAGGACACCGTCGTTCCCGACGGTCTTCTGCACATATGAGGAATACACACCCGGGAAGCCCTTCAGATGATCCACGAACATTCCGGAATCGTCTATGAGAAAGTCCGAGAGACCTTTGTTTCTAAGTTCTTTGATCCCTGCTTCGACGACCTCCTCCAAGGAAGAGACCTGAGGCTCATCGTAAGGTATTCGAATGTGCTCGAAATCTATGCCCATGCCGGAAAAGGCCTCTGCGAATTCTTCCACCTTGCCAGGATTGGATGTTACTACTTTCAGGATCATGTGTATCTGGCTCTCCCTCTTATTACTTCCACTCTCTCCAACACGGCCTTCGCGTCAGGCATGCCCTCTCTGTACGATCCGATGATGGTCTCGTACCCTTTATCCACGGAAGAGTGGGCCGAGGAGAATGATCGTTCCAGGAGATGCATATCCACGCCCAGGGCCTCCGTGTCTGCCTTGACGTCACCGAGGGAGAAGTCGATGAATCCTATGCTGCCGTCTTGGCAGACTATCATGTTGGATGTGGTGAGATCCCCGTGGCATATGCCGGCCGCATGGAGTCTTGCCACAGCAGCGCCGATCCTCCTGCAGATATCGAGCGGGTCCCCGGCCGAGTCAATGAAGTCCTTGGCCTTCGGTCCCTCCAAAAGCTCCATGGTGATGCTGCCCTTCTGCAGATCGATATCGTAGATGACGGGAGTCCTGACACCGGCGGCCCTGGTCTCTCTTATGACCCTCGCTTCCTTCTTGATCCTGGAAGACCCGATCCGGCTCTCTATCTCAGGATGACGATACCCCTTCGGCACGCGCGTCTTTACCGCGGCCCTCCTCCCGTGGAAAACGGTCTCTGTGATGACTGCTTCCGCGCCTCTGCCTATCTCGACATCCATCGGTTTCGGGATGTCATACCATGAACATATTTTTATCCTTATACCAAAGTCTTCTGGACAGGGAGGGTGAACATTGAGATACACCATTACCGGAGACAACCTACAATTTGTCAATATACAGCTTGAACCAGACGAGACCATAAGGGCCACGCCCGGGAATTTCAAGTACATGAGCGGCAACATGAGAATGGATGCCAAGATGGAAGGGGGTCTTTTGAAAGGGCTAAAGAGGTCCATATCGGGAGCGTCCTTCTTCCTTGTCAACTTCAAGAGTGAGGGAGGCAGCGGAGTCGTGGGCCTGGGCGGGAACGTCCCCGGCAAGATCATCGATCTCAAGCTCGACGGCACCAAGACCTACCTTCTGCAGAGGAGCGCATACCTGGCTTCCGATCCCGGAGTCGAAGTCGACATAGGGTTCCAGAAGAAACTGGGCAGCATCTTCTTCGGAGGAGAGGGACTGGTTCTTCAAAGGATCAGCGGTAAAGGTGTCGCGTGGGCGTCCGCCTGCGGGGACTTCAACGTCATTGACCTAAAACCGGGAGAGCAGTACAAGGTATCCACCGCCAACGCTGTAGCTTGGGAGGAGACCGTGAAATACGACATCGCGGCAGTGGGCGGGTTCAAGAACGCCCTCTTCGGAGGAGAAGGGCTCTTCGTCACCACTCTGACCGGGCCCGGCAAGATAGTGATACAATCCATGACGCTGTCGGAACTCGCGGCTTCCCTGTACCAGTATATGCCACAGAGCTGAGGGATGAAAATGGAAGCAACAAACGAGAAGAGGAAATCCACGACCCTGTCGGGGATACTGCTGGTGCTGTGCGGCATTGGCCTTGTGGCCCTCATAGCGTTCATTATCATGACGCCCGGGGTCCTGGAATCGCTTGCCACTCTGGCCATCGTCATAGTCGTAGCCATTGTGCTCATCGCACTGGTGATATTCTTCCTGATGGCCGTTCTGGCCATTCCTTTGTACATGTACAAGGGAGAGAGATACCAGGTCGACACCGCCTATGAGCTGGACGAGGTCAAGTCTGTCAAAGAGACGTCCTCGGACGACAAGGACGACAAGAACTGAGCCTTCCAGCTAAACACCTTTATCAACTCCTTTACTCTTTTTCATCACTGTGCGAAGACTCAGTACGGGCTCCAACTCCTTCGACGATCTTCTGGGAGGAGGCATAGAATGCGGCAGTGTTACTCTGCTATACGGCGAGGCCGGGACGGGGAAGACGAACATTTGTCTCCAGGCCGCTTTCAATCTGATCCAGAGCGAAGGGAAGAAGGTGGCGTATGTAGACACTGAGGGGCTGTCCTCAGACAGGATAGAGCAGATATCATCCGGAGAGGAGGCCAGGAAGAACCTCCTGGTGTTCCAGGTTCGCAGTTTCGAGGAGCAGATAGACAGGATCGCGAAGGTGGTCCGCCTCGCCGAGGCCAATGATAAGATAGGATTGATCATCGTGGACTCAATGACGATGTATTATCGTCTGAAGTCCGATGACACGTCTGTTCGGAATGAGTTCGTGAAGCAGACGGAGATGCTGCTCAATGCGGCCAGGAAGAGCGAGGTGGCCGTGCTGCTGACATCCCAGGTCTATACCAACATAGGAGCCGGCACAATAGAGTTCCTGGGTGGTCACGCCATGCATCACAATGCCAAGACGATCATACGTCTGGAGAAGAAAGGCAACGGCCGCAGGGTCGCAGTCATGGTGAAGCACCGCAGCATACCCGAGGGCCGGAAGGCCTTATACTCCATAACGGAGAAAGGGATCTCAGATTAGAGGGTCCTGGTCATGGTGTATTCTGCCAGCGCGATCATGAAGTCCCTGTCCTTCGAAGGCTCCAGCGCATCCAGGTATTCGACGGCCTTGTTCACGTACTCTTCCGCTGTCTGAATGGCATAGTCCAGGCTACAGGCTCTTCTCAGTATGCTCCTGACCTCGTCTATCTCCGCATCAGTGGCATCGATCTTGCCGAGCACGTCGCGGAAGACCAGAAGGTCTGCTCTGTCCGCTATGTTCTTCAGAGCGTGGCATACGATGACAGTGCTCTTCCCTTTGCGTATGTCATTGCCGGACGATTTGCCGGTGACGGCGGGGTCCCCGACTATCCCCAGGATATCGTCATACATCTGGAACGCCACGCCCAGGTTCATGGCGTAGCCGTGTATGGCGTCCACAACCTCTTTGCTTGCGCCCCCTATCATCGCGCCTCCAGCGGCACCGGCGGCGAAAAGAACGCTTGTCTTCAGCCTGATGGTCTCTATGTACTCTTCCATGGTGACCTCGGTCCCGTTCTCGTTGTTTATATCCATCTGCTGGCCTCTGGCCAGGTCCCAGACGGATTGGGACACCACCCTCAGGATGTTCTTGACGGTCTCTCCGTCCACATCGAGATCGGCGATGATCTGGAAGGCCTTGGCGAACAGAGCGTCTCCGGCCAATATCGCCGTGGGCATTCCGTACTTGACATGGGAGGTCACCATGCCCCGGCGCCTCTCGTCGCCGTCCATGAGATCATCATGGATCAGTGTGAAATTATGTATGTACTCTATAGCCACAGCAAGAGGGACAGCCTTCTGGCCGTCCCCTCCGACGGCTCTGCATGCAGCGATGACCATTGCCGGTCTCATCCTCTTGCCGCCGGCATAGGGGTACTGTCTTGCCGCCTCGATGAGATTGGCGGGCATCTCGTCTTCTATGTATGATGCGATCGGCTTGTTCAGCTCGTCGGACAACTGCTTCAATATTTTCTTGACGTCGGTCATTTCAGGCCTTCCATCCATTTGCGTGTCTCTCCAAAGAGTATGTAGTCAGCATGGGAGAGCTCTTCTATATCTGAGGAACCTGTCAGCAGCATCGCTGCCTTCAGCTCCTCTTTGATAAGCTCCAGTATAGCGATCACGGATTCCGGGGATTCGGTGGCGGCCTTGAGGAAAAGTCCTGCCGCTCCGGCACAGCATGCGCCCATGGCGATGGACCGGGCAACATCCAACCCGGAGACTATGCCTCCGGAGGATATCAGTGGCACGCCCACGTTCGCCTCCAAGAGGGAAACAGGTGCGGGTATGCCCCAATCGAAATACGTCATCCCCAACTCAGAGCGTACGGCATCCTCTCTGTCCCTGGCTCTGTGCATCTCAACAGCGGAGAAGCTGGTGCCTCCCATCCCTGCTATGTCTATGGCGGCAACCCCTATGGCGGAGAGCTTCGCCGCCGTCCTTGCCGATACGCCCGCGCCGGTCTCCTTGGCGATGATCGGCACTTCCCGGGCGATGCTCCTTATGGCATCATAGCACCCTTTGGCGTTTGTATCTCCCTCGGGCTGCACGACCTCCTGCAGGAAATTTAGGTGGATCGCGACGTAATCCGCATCGATCAGGTCCCTGGCAACGGCCACATCGGCCGCTGTGTACGCCCTCTTCCCTCTCTGAGGGACCAGCTGAGGTACGCCCACGTTACCTATCACCAATGGGACGTCATAGTCTTTGATGATCTCATAGGATGCGGTGTCTACGCCCTCTATGGCAGCCCTCTCGCTGCCCACACCCATGCCCACACCCATCTCGGCGCAGGCCTCGGCTATGTTCGCATTGATCTTCTCGGCGCCCTCGAAGCCGCCTGTTATGGCCGTCACTATCAGCGGGAAATCGAGTTTCTTCCCCAGTACCCTGGCCGACGTATCTATATCTTCCAGGTCCACTTCGGGCAAAGCGTCGTGGATCAGGGTGACATCGTCCCAGTATCTGTAATCCGGGAGGATCTCCCTGTTGAGGCATATCTCTATGTGGTCTGCCTTTCTCTTTTTCATCTGTGTCATAGGATACCGCCTTTTGCAGTAGTACAGACGACCTTCTCTCCGCGCAGGAGATCAAGAAGCCTTCCTTCCGCGTTACCGTTCACCAGTACGCAGTCCCTGTTGTCGGAGCACATTCTCAGCATCGCCTCCATCTTGGCACGGACGCCTCCGGTGACATCGTCGACATCATGCTTCGTGCTCACTTCTTTCAGGATTCCGCTATCAACTTCATCATATAACATTGCATCCCGTTCGGTCTTTGGATTCTTGTCATAGAGGCCGTCTATATCGGAGACGAATACGACCATCTCGGGGTCGAAGAGCTCTGCCAGTTTCTCCATTATCTGGTCCCCGGAGCATATGGCGAATCCGAGGCTTCGATCAGTGACCACGTCTCCGAAGAGCACAGGAACGATCCCCAGATCGCGGAATCTCCGTACGGGCTCACCGTTGTCGAAGATGAGCTCCCTGTTGTCCATCACGAAGCAGGACCCGGTGGGTACGGAGACCGAAGGGATCCCGGCGGAGATGAGCTCGGAAACGACCATGGAGCTGAGTTCCCTGACATCGTAGCAAATCTGGGCGACCGCGGGGACCTGTTCCCGGTTCTTGAAACCAGAGTTTATGTCGTGCTCTTTGGCCAGTACATGGCCGAACGACCCTGCGCCATGCACGACCACGACATCCTTCCCCGATTCCTTGATCTCTCGGCAAAGCCTGCCTACGACCTCGGAGTTGAACGTGCGGTAACGCGTCTTGTCCGTTATCACGCTCCCGCCCAGCTTGATGAGTATCATCATGTCGGATATTTTGTCCTCGATTATAAACTGTATGTGCGCACAGCGTACGTGCGTGCCGTGTGCGCAGATCCCCGTTAGAATGTCGCTTATGATCGAAAGGCCAGCATGCGCACTGACAGAAGAAAAAGGAAAAGTGGCTGACAGCGTATCTGTTTTCCCGTACGCTCGCGCAATACAGTACAGACAGTTACGCGGGCGGACTTTACTTCCGGGTTCGGAATGGGACCGGGTGTTACCCCGCCGCTATGGCCGTCATGCCGAAACATGGGATACCAGGTAAGTATATAATGTTTTTGGTCAGCTCATTTGAACTCGGTCGTTTCCGCGCTGAGGAATTCGTTCCAGAGGTCCAATGTCTCCTTCGCTTCCTCTTCGTTCATGGTCTGTATGGCGAATCCTGCGTGGATAACGACCCAGTCGCCGATGTTCGCATCCACCATAGAGATATTGGCTTCCCTTATCGTTCCGCCGAAATCGATCTTGCCTATCTCTCCGTCGATGGAGAGCAGTTTTCCGGGGGCTGCAAGGCACATGTGTATCACCCAGTCATTATCTGCAGAATAGCCTCTGCGGGCTGTCCGCTGTTCTCCTCAAGGGCTTTGATGGCGGCATCCCTGCCGCATCCGGTCTGTGACATGACCAGTTCTATGTCCTCTTCGGGCATTCCTGGTGTTACAGTGGTCTCTCCGAGAGGTCTCTCCGCGGGTTCTCCGGTCAGCTGATAGGTCTTCTGCCCCTGCACGGTCATGATGTTGACATCTGGCGAATCGAAGACGTATTCTTTATCGGCGGTCCTGATGATCACCTGGGTAACGCCCCTCATTGATTCGTTGGATATGCCCATCTTTCGCATGGCCTGCTTCATCTGACGCGGGTTCATGCCTCTTCCTGCCATGGCGACTCGTATATCGAGGGAACTTATATCTTTTGAGGGTCTACAATATAGAGAGGACGTTACCGACAGCACTCATCGCCTTCTCAATGAAAGCTGCGGGATCGGCTCCCTTGGACATCCCTCCCCTGGCGAAATCCTTCTTCCCGCCCCCTCTGCCTCCCACCGATGAAAGGACGTTTGCCAGTATCTTCTTGCAGTCAACCCTTGCGTCTCCGGATGCCAATATCACGGAAGACGGGTCGGTCTCCGTGGCGAGCACGGCTATTTGCCCTTTGGCCTTCCAGTTCTCCGCCGCTTCCGCCAGGGTATCGATCTCTGCAGGGAACACGCCGTATCTGACGATGATATCCGAGAAACGTTTCTCTCCGGCGCCTTCGACCAGCGCTCTGCCTGCCTTTTTCAGCAGGATCCTGGTCTCATTCAGTTCCAATCTGAGATTGGCCGCAGTTTTCTCGACATCCGAAGGCTTGCTGTTCAAGGCCTCGGAGGTCTTCAGGCAGCCGTAGGCCAACTCGGAGGAGGCCTTCTTCGCCGCCTCTCCTACCTTGAAATGTATGGCATAGCCCTCCTTTCCCGAAGAGACCTTCCTATCCGCGAAAACGAAACCTATCTCTTCTGTCTCCATAACATGGAGGCCGCCGCAGGCTGCGATATCGAAGCCGTCTATCTCTACCACAGAGATCTCGCTGCCCTCTATCCTGTCCAGCTTAGCTCTTATGTGCTCCAGTTCCGGGTCGTCCCGATCCATGGAGCTTTTGAAGACCGACAGGTTCTCGTCAATAGCCTTATTAACAGATGCCACGGCATCCGAGACGATGTCCCAGCTCACGTCCCTGTCCACTATTACGTACTTGTCCCCGTATTCTATATCTATTTTCACTATGCTCAGATCGGGAACCAGACGGTTCAGGGCTCCGAACAGCATATGCTCGGCTGTGTGTCCCTTCATGAGCTCGTAGCGCCTGTCCCAGTCTACGCTGCACCAGATCTTATCGCCTGCCTCGAGGCCGTGGCCCGGGCAAAGGTGCCAGATCCCATCCTTTCTTCTTTCCACCATTTCTACCCTCTTACCTCTGAGGGCTCCGGCATCGTGTGCCTGTCCGCCGCCGCCGGGGTAGAATGCAGTGCAATCCAGGGATACCCAGTCTCCGTCGGTCGCGGAGACGACGGCTTCGAATTCAGTCAGATAGCCGTCGTGCGCGAAGATCTCCTCTGTCATGATATCCTTACCGGGCTCCAGATTCGCTGTAAGATTTAATAAATATGCGATAAAACCTATGTGGCGCATTCAGGAAACATAATATGTCAGACATCAGGGATTTCGATGAGACCGACAGGCGCATAATCGAGCTTATGTGCGTTTCCAGCCAGGGTTCATACCGACAGCTGGCCAAACAGTTGGGCATACATCCTACCACCCTCATACAGAGGGTGAAGAATCTGGAGTCAAAGGGCATAATCAAAGGCTACAGGGCCAAAGTAGACTACATGCGCATGGGCTTCGAGTTCATGGGGATAGTTCAGATATATGCGGAGGGCAACATCCTGAATGTCCAACAGTCCATAAGAGAGCTCCCCCAGGTCATCGGGGTTTTCGACGTCACTGGGGAATGCGATTCCGTTGCGTGGATAGCATGTGTTGACAGGGACGAGTTCTCGGTGGCAGTCAAGAGCATATTGGAGATCGAGGGTGTGAAGAAGACCAACACCCTGGTGGTCCTGAATATGATAAAGGACCCCTTCGACTTCGTTCCCGATGTGCACGGGAAAGCGGGTTCCCCCGAGTAAGTATTTTAATACACGCCCTTATTTGCTGATTCATAACCTTCAGAGGATGCAGTAAATGATAAGAACGCATACCTGCGGAGAGCTCAGAACGTCCGACACAGGCGCGAAAGTGTGCCTTCAGGGATGGGTAAGGTTCTCCAGGGACCACGGCGGAGTGGCCTTCATCGACCTCGCGGACAGATACGGCATAACCCAGGTTGTCTTCGATCCCGAGGATCTCCCGAAAGACGCGGACGCAGGGAATCTGGCAGAGACCATGAGGACCTTCACCCGCGAGTCCGCGGTCTCCATCAGGGGAACTGTCAGGAGCAGAGTGGCCGGAACGGAGGACGAAAGGAACCCCACCGGCAGCGTGGAGGTCTTGATCACATCGGCCGAGCTCCTCGGCAGATCAGGCGTTCCGCCCCTTGAGATAGGGGATCAGAAAGAGGGGGTCCTCCCCAGCGAGGACATCAGGATGAAGTACAGGTACCTGGACCTCAGGAGGACGGAGATGATCCGAACCCTGGAATTCAGGAGCAGGTTCGTGCACATGGCGCGCCAATATCTCGAGTCCCAGGGATTCCTGGAGATAGAGACGCCGATTCTCGGAAGAAGCACCCCGGAGGGCGCCAGGGACTATATAGTGCCGTCAAGGGTCCACCCGGGTACATTCTATGCACTGGCACAGTCCCCTCAGTTGTTCAAGCAGATGCTGATGGTCGGCGGTCTGGACCGCTATTATCAGGTGGCCAGATGTTTCCGGGACGAGGATTCCAGGAAGGACAGGCAGCCCGAGTTCACCCAGTTGGATATGGAGATGTCCTTCGTGGAGGAGAAGGATATACAGGATACGATAGAGGGTATGCTGGCACATGCGTGGGAAGGCATCTACGGCAAGAAGCTGCAGACTCCCTTCCGCAGGATATCCTACAAAGAGGCCATGTGGTCCTACGGCTCCGACAAACCGGATCTCAGATTCGGGCTCAAGCTCAACGACGTCACGGATGTCGCAGGTAAGGCGGATTACGAGATATTCCGCAGGATAATCTCCAAGGGCGGCATAATCCTGGGCATAAGGATCGAATCTGCCCTCGCAGAGAAGATCGGAAGGAACGAGGTCGACCGTTATATCGAATATGCGAAGAAAGCCGGCCTGGGCGGCCTAACCTGGATGAGGGCCAAGGACGGCACTCTCGAAAGCAACATCGTGAAATACTTCAGTCCAGAGGTGATCAGTTCTCTCATAGGGAAGCTCGCCGTTAAGGACGGGGACCTTCTGTTCCTCTTCGCCGGCCCGGAGAAGGCGACCCAGGAAGGCGCAGGCCAGGTAAGGCTGAAACTCGCCGAGGACCTGGACCTGATACCCGAGGGAGTATTCGAATTCGCATGGCTTGTGGACTGTCCCCTGTTCGAGACCGATCCGGTCTCCGGGAGGCTCACGACATTCCATCATCCCTTTGTCAAGCCCCGTTCCCCTCTGGATGAAAAGGATGCCAAGGGGAGCTCCTTCGATCTGGTGCTGAACGGCACCGAATTGGGATCCGGCTCTCTGAGGATAAACGATCCAGAATTGCAGAGGAGCGTATTCTCCATGCTGGGCATATCGGAGGAGAAGGCGGAGGAGGACTTCGGATTCTTCCTCGAAGCACTGGGTTACGGTGCGCCGCCCCACGGAGGAATAGCTCTGGGGATCGACAGGCTGATAGCGATGCTCACCGGCAAGGACACCATACGCGATACGATAGCGTTCCCGAAGAACAAGAGGGCTCAGTCCCTCTTCGACGATTCGCCCGCCAAGGTGGACGACGAGAAGCTGGAAGAGCTCCAGATAATGTCAATAGCCATAGGCGACCTGGAAGATCTGGAGTGATCACAGCCTCTCGGATATCAGTCGCCTGACGGCGCTGACTATCTCTGCAGAGGAATACGCTCCTCCGGTCTCCTTCATCACGCCTCCGATTATGCGGTTCGCCGCCTTCTCGTTCTTGGCGTAGTCGGCTATGACCGACGGGTTCTCATCCAGCGCCCGGCCTACGATCTTGTCCAGGTCCTCGGAGCATATCTTGCAGGTATCCTCGTCCCCTGTCATGATGCAGCGGATCCTCATGTTGCATTCGACGTCGGTGATCTCTCCGTCCGCGAATCTCCTGATCATGGACGTTATATCTTCAAGACCCCCCCTCGAGGGCTCGAAGCCCTTCCAGTGGGAGCTTATCACACCCGATACGAAACCTTTCGCCGTCTCGGTGTCCGTTGCGGCTGCCAGTTCTTCGAAGAACTGCGCCAGCCTTACATCTGTGGACACGATCTGCTTGGCGGCCTCCGGGGTCATGCCGTAATCGCCAACGAAGCGGGCGGTCATTTCCATGGGTGTCTCCTTGTTCTCTATCTCCGATGCCATCTTGGCAATGTGATAGACCCCGAGGTCGGGTTCGTTGATGTATCCGTAGTCGGCCTCGAACTCCTTCTTCCTGGCGGAAGTGGTGACCTTGCGTTCCTCATCGAAGTGCCTGGTCTCCCTTTCGATCTTCCCCCCGGCCTTGAGGACCTTGGTCTGCCTTACCATCTCGAAGGTCAAAGCCCTCTCCACGTTCTTCAGGCCGGTAACGTTCTTGACCTCGCACCTCTCCTTTCCGACGGAAATGTTGCAGTCGCAGCGAACGCTCCTCTCGCTGTCCGGCTCCAGATCTATGGTGTGCCTTATGTCGGCCAGAAGGGAAGCGAGGAATTTCCTTGCCTCTGCCGGGGACGAGATGTCCGGTTCGGTGACTATCTCTGCCAGAGGTACGCCGCTGCGGTTGTAGTCTATGAGAGAGGAACCGTCCGCGGTCCTCTTTATCTTACCTGGATCCTCTTCGAGATGGATCCTGGTTATCCTTATCGGCTTGGTCCCCAGCATATATACCCCTCCCAAACCCACGGGGGTCTCTTGCTGCGTGACCTGGAAGTTCTTCGCCAGGTCGGGATAGAAGTAGATCTTCCTGGAGAACCAGGTCGTGTCGGGTATTGTGCATCCCAACATCTTCGCCAATTTCAGTCCGAGTTTCAAAGCCTCCCCGTTCAGGGAGGGTTTGGATCCCGGGAACCCCATGCATATTGGGCAAACTCTCGTGTTAGGCTCTGCGTCGCCCTCGGTGGGACAGGAGCAGAACATCTTGGACCTGGTGGGAAGCTGAACGTGGACCTCCAGACCTATCTTCATATAGCCACCTCCGAGCGTCTGGCGTCGAAGCGCTTCTGCCACTCCTCCGCCGCGGACAGCAGGATATCATCATTCCAGTGGTCCGCGACCAGCATCATTCCTACGGGCATACCCTCGGAATACCCGCACGGCATGGATATGTGCGGAAGGCCGGAGAGGTTCGGGGGCACGGAAAGCACGTCCGCGCGGTAAGTTTCCAAAGCGGACATCCCGGAGATCTCGTCGAACCTCGGGGATATGAAGGGCATAGTGGGTGTGAGAACGGCATCGAACCTCTCGAAGATGCTCTTGTACTCCGAGATTATCGCATTCCTGACGCCCAGGGCCTTAGCGTAATACTTGTCCCGGAAGCCCATCATCCTGGTGAAGGTTCCGAGGATCACCCTTCTCTTCGTCTCCTCTCCCAAGTACTCGGATCGCATCTTGGTGAAATAATCATCGAATTTCAAAGAAAGGTCGCCGTCCTGTCTCCCGTACCTGAGCCCGCAGTATCTGGCTATGTTCGTCGACCCTTCTGCGGATGCCAGAACGTAGTAGGCGGGCAGGGCATACCTCAGAGAGTCCATTGAAACGGTCTCCACATCAACGGACATGCTCCTCAGCTCTTCCTCGGCCGATCTAATCGCCGCGTCCACTCCTGCGCTGGCCTCTCCCTTGACAATTGCAACGGAACGCAGTTTCCTGAACCTCTTCTGCAGAGGAGGGTGGTTGCAGGAGGCGGGATCCCTCCGGTCATCTCCTGATATGATAGGAAGATATTTCCCCAGGTCCTTCGCGTCCTGGGAAAGGATGCCGACCTTATCCATCGAGTTGCCGTAGTCTATGAGGCCGTGCCTCGACACGCGACCGTAAGTGGGGGCCATGCCGTAAACGCCGCAGAAAGATGCGGGGCAGGCGATAGAACCTCCGGTCGAGACGCCGAGGGCCACATGCCCGTCGATCACAGCGGCCGCGCAGGCTGCGCCTCCGGAGGATCCTCCGCAGGACCTTTCCGTGTCGTAAGGGTTCCTGGGTATCCCGTAGGCGGAGTTCATGGAGAAGGAACCGAATCCGAATTCATCCATGTTCGTCTTCCCGATCAGGAATCCGCCGGCGGACCGCATCTTCTCGATGCAGGCGGCGTCGAACAAGGGCCTGTAGCCTTCGAGTATGGCGGATCCGGCGCGGGCCTGGAAGCCCACCGCCGTAAGGTTGTCCTTGGCGGAGAATGCGAACTCGGCGTCGGTCGATATCTCCGATGCTATCTCGGAGAACATACGGTACTTCTCGTTGATCTTTGAAAGGTCGGGGAGGTCGATCATTGGACCCTCGGCCCCCTGACATACCTCTCGTAAGTGTTCATGTCCGCCAGAAGAGCGTCGGCCGGGATCTCCATGTGCGGTTCATCGGGTCTTAGGACGTCCGATACTTCCACAGGGTTCAAGAGAAGCCCGTCGGAGGAAGGAGCGCCGTCCAGCACCCGAAAGTAATCCAGTATCTCCTCCAGGTCGCTGCGGTAGAGCTCAATCTCTTCTTCGGTTAGCTCTAGATGTGCTATTCGTGCGACCTTGGTTACTGTTTCTCTGTCCATGGAAGACCGATGGGCTGATTGTCTAATTTGGATATATTATTAGCGTACTGCGGACTTTGCTCGAATCGAAGGTTTTACTATCCAATGCACTTCATTCGATTTTTGAATCAGAGATATGAGCCACAAAAGATGCATTTGCCGAGAAAGAGTTAAAAGCGGGCTGCCAGTTATGAAGCGCGATAGATATGGCCGACGATCTCGGAAAGAAGCTCGCAGCAGGCATGAAAGCGATGGACGAGGGGGATTTCAAGAAAGCCTACTCCCAATTCAAGAAGTTGTGCGTCGAGAACCCCAACGATGCGGAGTGCTGGTACTACAAAGCGGAATGCGGCAGTTTGGCCTCCGGGATGTTCGGTGCCAAGATCTCGAACGAAGAGATAATGGAAGCCTACAACAAGGCCATCGAGCTGGATCCCGAGAATGCCGATTATTACCAATCATACGGCCAGTTCTGCATATCCATCAACAAGTACGATGAAGCCGAGAAGGCCTATTGCGAAGCGGCGGAAGTGGATGAATCCAGGTCCTCCGCCCTGTATTCCGAGTTCGCCGTAACGTTCTTCGATAACGTAATGGCGTCCTACGGAGAGATAATGGAGGATCCCAAGGCCAGAGCGCCGTATGCGAAGAAGGCCCTGAAGTACATGCTCATGGCGCTGGAACTGGATCCCGCAGAGGCCAAGAACCTGCTCTAGGCCCTGAGGTCTCCCATGGTGGCCTTCCTCTCCGCGAAGGCATTATGCTTGTGGATCGATTCCTCGGACTCGCTGCGCACGGTAACGCCGACATTGTCCGGAAGGTCCGTACAGTTCTCCACCAGCAGTTTCAGTACGTCCCTGACGACATCCTCCACGAACTTGGGGTTCCGGTGCGCGTTGATCACGACCGCAGCCTCATCATCCCTCTTCAGGAGCTCGTAGGTCGGCGACGAGAAGGCGCCTTCCACCAGGTCTATGAGGAGATCCGCTTCTATGTTGACATCCTCGTCCATCTCGAGCACCACGGTGCAGATGTTCCTCTGGTTGTGGGACATCACCGGCCACTCCCTCGAGCAGTTCAGAGATTCGGTGACGGTCTCCTGGGCGCAGGGACAGGCGGTCATGCCTATCACTTTTACGCCGATGGTCTTCCTGACCTTCTCGTCCCGTTTGTAAACGCTCTCCCCCAGAAGCGAATAGGTCTCCAGGGTCTCCCTTCCGTTCGGGGTCCGGCTGCTCTTGAAGTAGTCGGCGACCATCCGAACGTTGGCGGTGCTGGCATATTCGTGCCTTTCAAGGAGCTTCCTGCACATATCAGCTGCCAGGTTCTCTATTCCCGACACAGGCTGCCTTACGCTCTCCTCGATTATCTCGCGAAGGACCTCAAGATTTCTGGAGAGATGCGATCCCTTTTGTACGGCGGGAAGGTCGACGAAGATGTCTATGGTGCAGGAGAGCGTGCCACTGTGCCCGTTCTCTCTCCCGTTCCTCTTGACGAACACGGGCTTCTTCACCCCGGTGACGCCTACTTTGGTGAGCTTGAATCTGTTATCGGTCTCTCTGCTCTGCACATCACAGACAGGAATCATGTTGAGCACGTACGCTGAATCTGATTTAAAGTTATCATTTAGCAACAGGGTTTTAGGTAGGTGCCCGAAGGACCAATATATGCGCAGGGAGAATGACCCACGATGTTCTGCGGCATTGACGAAGCGGGCAGAGGCTCGGTCATGGGACCGCTGGTGGTGGGGGCGGTCTTCTGCGAGGACGACCGGGACCTTGTAGCCATGGGAGTGAAGGACTCCAAGAAGCTGACGCCCAGAGCCAGGGAGAGGTTATTCTCCGAGATAGGCGGTTCCGCAGAATACACAGTAGTTTTTGTTTCAGCGGCCGAGATCGATGCCAGGCGCGCCAGGGAGTCTCTGAACGAGATAGAGATGAGCATGTTCGCGGAGGCTGCGGGCCACAGGAAGGTCAGCAGGATATACGCCGACTGCCCGGATGTGAACGAGTCCGGTTTCTCCAACAGGCTTTCGGTCCTGACAGGCAATGTGAAGGTCATAGGCCGGCACGGGGCCGACGACACGTTCCCCGTGGTCTCCGCCGCATCCATAGTCGCCAAGGTGACAAGGGATCGCATGGTGGAGGAGATCTCCCAGGAGTTCGGCGTTAGCATCGGGAGCGGCTATCCCAGCGATGCCGAGACCATGGGCTTCATAGAAAAATGGATTAAAAGGTATGGTGTATCGCCGAAGCACACGAGGAACTCGTGGGAACCCGTGAAGCGCATGCTCTCTGTTTCTGCGAACACAAGGATAACCGATTGGTGAACAATATGAACATGAAACCCAGGATCCAGGAGATGGTGGACAGGTTCCACAAGAAGATGGCTGAGGACCCAGAGGCCAAAGAAGAGGTGATGTCCCTCAGGAAGACGGTGAACATCGATCTGGGAACGGAATCTTACAGCCTGAGGCTCGAGGATGCGGAGATAAAGGACTTCAAAGAAGGCCTGCTGGACGGAGCCGACATACTCCTGAGATCCACCCCGGAGAACATGGCCGCCCTGATAGACGGGAGCCTGAGGCCAATGAAGGCATACATAACGAAGAAAGTGATCATCAAGGGCAATATTCAAGACGTTCTTAAACTGAAGCATCTGTTCTGAGGAAATCTGCAAAGTATTTTTATACAAGCTCCCGAGTAGAGGTCAGTATAGCGAGGTAGGGTAGCCAGGATATCCCGTCGGGCTCATAACCCGGAGACCAATCGTTCAAATCGATTCCTCGCTACCATTCCTTTTCCATCGGATCTTCCGATTTTATCCATCGCCGCCCTCATTCCTTGGGGCACGGCTTCAGGGTCTTCTCCAGGATGTTGTAGTCCTCGAGGAATATTCCTTGGGGGCATTCCATATCCTTGAGGCAACCCACCCAATAGACCACGATTCCGGGGCCGAAGATCTCGGTGTAGGGTATGAGCTGCTTTCTGGCGTTGAACCTGAACTCCACATTATCCCCGAAGGAGGCCTTGCTCTCAACCCAGTGGATCTTGTGGCCGTTGAACACCATCGGTTCGTCCAAAAGAGCGTCCGGGGTCTTCTGGTACTCTCCGCGGATGTCGTCCTCCGTGCGGTACGTTATGCCCTGGCCGTCCAGCCATTCATGCAGAAGGTCCTCACCCCAGATACCCCTGAGCCTCTGGTCCTCGTTGGCATCGGGAGAATAGACGTAATCGTTGGCGATGACTTCCTTTATCTCCTCGGCCGTCCGTTTGTTCAGGCAATCAGGATTGCGGACGTAATTCCAGAACTCCTTTTTCGAGGCCCCGTCCTCCTGGAATATGAACATCGACGTCAGTATAGGAGGGAACTTCCATTTCTCGGATATCTCCATGAGGCTGTTGCCGTTCTTCCATTCCTTGAGCATCTGCCGGGTGTGGTTCTTCACAACATGGAATCTTTTCTTCACGTCCCTGCTGGTCTTCTGGACATACAACGTTTTGACGAGGCGGGGGTCATACCCCTCGCTCATCATATTCCTGACATCCTCTGGTTTGTTCAGGCGGTTGTAGATCGCTTTGTACTCTTCGTATTCCATTAAATGACCTTTGTGAGTTTATCGCGGAGATCCTCGGCCGCGGACAGAACAACGTCCTTGACCATCGATGTCGGGGGGCAGTATGCGTTCTCGGCATATGAGAGGAGACTCTCCACGGTCTCTCCTCTGGCTATCATATTCGTGATCCAGTTCACGCGCCCGTTGACCCCTTCGCCTGAGAGCACCTGAGCCCCTATGACCCTGTGAGATGACGCGTCAGCGGATATCTTCACGATCAGCTCTTTCCCTCCCGGGTGGTATCTGGCTCTCGTAGATCCACTGGCTTTGCCCTCCACGCTCCTGATCCCGTACCATTCGGCGAGGCTGCGCGATAGGCCGGTGCCGCCTATTTCAAGCCCCCCGAGTCTGCTGATCCAGGGGCTGCACACGGGACCCAGCGTCTCGTTGCCGCCTGCGGCGTTGGTGCCTGCCACGGCGCCCTGCCTTACGGCAGAAGAGCCCAGCTGGCTCATCGTCGGGCCGTTGCCAGGAGCGGACTGGCACTGTATGAGGTCCCCTGCCAGGAAGACATCCTTCTGCAGACGCCCTCTTACGTAGGGCTGCATGGAAGGTGATACCGCCACGGCCCCCAGAAGGCCTATGTCAAGACCCAGCATCTTGGGTAGATCCAGGTTGGCACGGACGCCTGTGGCGAAGATGACGATATCGCAATCGTAGTCTTCTCCGGCTGCAGTTACCCCTTCCACCTTCTCAGTCCCTTTAACGCTCTGTACCGGCGCGTTGAGCACGAACTTGATGCCCCTGTTCTCGAGATGCTTCTGTATCAGCTCTGCCATGTCCGGGTCCGCTATGCGGGGTATGACCTGCCCCATCATCTCGATGACCGTGACCTTAAGGCCCGTGTTGCGCATGGCGACCGCCACCTCGAGGCCTATGACCCCCGCGCCGCAGATCACTGCGCTTTTGGAATCCTTCATAGCCTTCTCTATGGCCATGCCGTCCCTGATCGTTCTGACCACGAACACGTTCTTGAGATCCTTGCCCGGAACGGGAGGCACGAACACGGTACCGCCGGTCGCGATGACGAGTGAGTCGTAAATGTATTCTTTGCCGCCGGCGACAACCTTCTTGGCTGTGCCGTCAACGCTTTCCGCCTTCGTTCCCACGAGGACGGCTATATTCCTCTCCTTTTTGTAGAAGCCAGGGTCGTGCATAATGATGTCCTTCCATTCGGAGACACCCTCCAGGACCCATGGGATGGCGCAGGGGGAATAGGCTATGTGCTCGTCCTCGGTTATTACGGTTATCTCCGCGTTCTTATCCTTTTTCCTAGCCGCGGAAGCGGCGGTGAGCCCGGCCGCTCCAGATCCGATGATGACGATTCTTCTAGCCATTACACTCTGAATCGGTTGATGGTTGGTACACTATTAAACGATTTTCAGAATCCTTATCGAGGTTGGAGAGGCAAAAGATATAACGGGAACAGTTATCGGATATCCATGGAGAAGAGGAGATCCGCGTCCCAGCCCGAGGCTGTCTGGAAAGAGAAGGACCTTGTTTCGGGAAGGGAGGAGGACGCCATGGTGGCCATATTCCGCACCAGCGGTTGTTCGTGGGCAAAGAAGGGAGGCTGCACGATGTGCGGATACAGCTCGGCATCCCTTTCAGAGGTGACCTCGGAAGATCTGATGAGCCAGATCGATGCCGTGATGGAGAGATATGAAGGCGAGAAGTTCGTGAAGCTCTACACCTCAGGCAGTTTCCTTGACGACGGCGAGATCCCGCCGGAGGTCAGAGAGAGGATATTCCGCGAGTTCTCCGGCTGCTCCCGCATACTCTTCGAGAGTCGTCCCGAGTACGTGACCCGAGAGACTCTGTCCCGGGTCCCGAAGACAGTAACTCTGGCGCTCGGTCTGGAGTCATCGGATCCCGAGGTCCTCTCCAAATCTGTGAGGAAAGGCTTCACCCCCGACGATTCCCGGAGGGCTGGGGAGTGCGCCAAGGAACTGGGTCTGAGCGTCAGAACATACCTTCTTCTGAAGCCTCCGTTCATGATCGAATCCGAGGCGATAGAGGACGCACTGAGGTCCATAGCCTTCGCCGATGCGTTCTCGGACGAGATATCAATCAATCCTGTGAACGTGCAGCGCGGAACTTACCTGGAGCATCTGTGGCGCAGAGGAGGCTACCGTTCTCCATGGATCTGGTCCCTGGTTTATGTCATCGCAAGGGCTGCCCCCATCACGAAGGCGAGGATAATGTCCTCTCCTTCTGGAGGAGGCACCCAGAGAGGCGTCCACAACTGCGGTGTCTGCGACAGGAAAGTTTTAGATACGATCCACAAATTCTCCATCACACAGGACCTCGGCTGCATGGACGCCCATTGCGAATGCGAAGAGCGGTGGAGAAGGTATCTGGAGTCGGAGCGGGTGTTGGGAACGGCGGCGGACATCGATCGCGGCATCAAGGACGAACTCATGTTGGTAGGTAGATAATCATGGTCGAGTACGATATCAAGAAAGGATGGCACAGCAACATCGAAGGAGACAAGCTCAGGGAGATGATGGAGAAGATCTTCGGCAACGCAAAGGTCGATGGGAAGATGGTAGTCTCTGAATACGGGATACTGACCCGCATAGAGGTGGAGATACTCTCCAAGAGCTCGATGCATGTTGCCACCGAATCTGCCAAGGACGGCCTGACTGATGAAGCGATCCTCGATGCGAAGAGGAAGCTCAATGTCTTCGTGGAAGAGGCCACAGGCTTCGACGTCAAAGCCCGCAAGAAGAGGGCTCAGGACAAGGCCAAGAAAGGCTATTGATCCCACAGCCTTCTTCTTCTTCTTCTTCTATATTGTATAAAGGCAGAGAGGGAACTCTTAAATATAGGTCGTTCATACGACGGGACAGATTAACGCGCGCGGCGTTTGACCAGACGCATCGGGCAATGCGATTGCAACCCATGCTCTCTCCCGCACAAACCGTTCTGGGAGGGATACGGCGTCACGGTCGGAGGTTAGAGCGCGAGAATCGGATGAAAAACGCGAGATTAGCGAAGATACTCTCGCAGGATGTGAAAAATGTCACAGAGGAGACGTCCGAAGAGGGGTTCCCAGGGATTCGGTCCAAGGAAAAGAGCACAGTCGCAGACCCCCAGACTGGATTCTTGGGCAGAGGGCAGCGGAGCCCCTAAAATCCAGGGATTTGCCGGCTACAAGGCTGGTATGACTCATGCATTCACTATAGACAAGCGTGCCAAAAGCACGACCTCCGGAATGGAGCTCCAGGTACCGGTAACGGTGCTGGAGGTTCCCCCTATGAGGATAGCCGCAGTAAGGTTCTACACGTCCGAATTGGACGGACTGAAGACCGCCGGCGAGGTTTGGGCCCAGGATCTGGACCCTCTGCTCTCCAAGCGCCTGTCCGTTCCTAAGGCGCACACCGAGGCATCCTTCTCGAAATATGACGGGATCGAGGTCGAGGACATTCGTGTTCTGGCATATACCCAGCCTAAGATGGTCAAAGGGGTACCGAAGAAGGTCCCTGACCTGATGGAGCTCAGGATCGGCGGCGGTACGATCGACGAGAGGATGGCCTACGCCAAGGGCATACTCGGAAAAGAGGTCGGGATCACCGACTTCGCCGGGGAAGGAGATTTCGTCGATGTTGTTGCAGTTACCAAAGGAAAAGGATTCCAGGGCGCCACGAAGCGTTTCGGCATCAGACTGCTTTCTCACAAGAACAGCAAGCACCGCCGCGGAACGGCCAACTTGGGACCCAAGAGGCCCGGCTACGTAAGAGGCACAGTTCCAATGGCCGGACAGCTCGGATACCACCAGAGGACCGAGTTCAACAAGCAGCTTATGAAGATCGGCGCGGAAGGCGCAGAGATAACCCCGAAGGGCGGTTTCCTGAACTACGGCGTTGTGTCCAACCAGTATATCCTGGTGCACGGCTCCGTACCCGGACCCACCAAGAGGCTCATAAGACTTAGGGACCCTGTGAGGCTCCCGAAGAAAGTGATCAAAGAGGTCAGCGTCACGTATGTCTCGACCGAGTCGAAGCAGGGAGCGTGATTCTAAATGAATAAGACTAATGTTTATTCCGTCAACGGAGAGGTCTCCGGTAATGTGGATGTGCCGGCGGCGTTCAACACGCCCTACAGGCCCGACATAATAAAGAAGGCCGTTCTGGCCGCCGCGGCCAACGGGAGACAGCCCTACGGGCCCTCCCCCAGGTCCGGAATGAGGCACTCTGTGAGCACATGGGGCAAGGGACGCGGAGTGTCCCGTGTCCAGCGTGTCAAAGCAGGCAGCAAGGCCACGGAGTCCCCTAACAACGTGTCCGGTCGCAGAGCTCACCCTCCGCGCCCGGAGAGGAAATGGGCCCAGAAGGTCAACACCAAAGAGCTGTCCCTGGCCCGCAAGTCCGCTCTCGCCGCAACCGGCAGCAAGGATTGCGTGAAGCAGCGCGGGCACCAGTTCGAGGATGCGCTGACATTCCCCCTTGTGGTGGACGATGCGTTCCAGGATATACAGGCAACTTCCGAGGTCTATGAGGTTCTCAACCGCCTCGGCATAGGGTACGACGTGGACCGCGCGAAGGACGGCACGAAGATCCGCGCCGGAAAGGGGAAAATGAGGAACAGAAGGTACCGCACGCCGGTCTCCATACTAATAGTAGTAGACAGCAGGGATGCACCGGTCGCCAAGGGCGCCAACAACCTCCCCGGAGTGGAGGTCGAGGCGGTAAGCAACCTGAACACGTCCACGCTGGCTCCCGGAGGGGACGCCGGCAGGCTCACCGTGTTCACCAGATCCGCTTTCGAGAAGATCGGGGGGTGGACCCAGTGAGGAGGAGCGATGTTCTCATAAAGCCCTTCGTTACGGAGAAGTCCATGAACCATACGTCGGGAACCCCGACGCAGAACTTCACCGACGGCAACAAGATCGAGTTCATAGTCCACAGGGACGCCGACAAGGCCCTTATCAAAGAGGTCTTTGAGGAGAGCTTCGAGGTCAAGGTCGAGAAGATATGGACCAGGATCCAGAAGGACGGCAAGCATGCGATCATAAAACTCGCTGACGGCTACTCTGCGGAGGATGTCGGAATGAGAGTCGGAGTATTCTGAGGTGTGTGAAAATGGGAAAAAGACTAAGAACCCAGAGAAGAGGCCGCGGAACCCCCAGGTACCGCTCCCCCAGCCACAGGCATGTGGATGATGTCAGGCTCCCCGCCTTCGGGGAGGGTGCGGGGACCATCACGGACCTCATACACGCACCCGGAAGGACCAGCCCTCTGGCGGTCATTGATTTCGACGGTGACGTCGACTATCAGCTGGCCGCTGAAGGTATGAGTGTGGGGCAGAAGATAAGCGTAGGTTCAAGCGAGATCTCCATCGGCAACATCATGACGCTGTCCGAGATACCCGAAGGGACCGCGGTGCACAATGTCGAGAAGTCCCCCGGCGACGGAGGCAAGTTCGTCAAGGTCGCAGGCGCATCGGCCCAGGTGGTCAGCAGAGGCAACATAGTCGTCCTCCAGATGCCCTCGGGCGAGCTGAAGGACTTCAACCCCGGATGCCGCGCCGCGATAGGCGTGGTCGCCGGAGGCGGAAGAACGGACAAGCCCCTGGCCAAAGCAGGCAAGAAGCACCACGCTCTCAGATCGTCCTCCAAGGACAACTTCCACGTCAGCGGAGTTGCGATGAACCCCGTCGATCACCCGCACGGAGGAGGCAGCCACCCGCACGTGGGAGGCCCAAGCACAGTCAGCAGGAACGCCTGGCCCGGACAGAAGGTAGGACGTCTGTCCCCCCAGAAGAAGAAAAAGAAGAGGTGAGTTGAATGGCAAAAGCAAAGATAATACCCGGCTCGGCAAAGGCTTCCAGGAGAAAGTCCAGGAAGAAGGCCAGCGCGATCCAGGCAAGGAGGAAGAAGGAGTTCCTCTACCGCGGATACACGATGGAGGAGCTTCTTGAGATGCCCTTCGACGAAGTTCTGATGCTCATGCCGTCCAGGTCTAGAAGGACATACCTGCGCGGACTTAACCACGAGCAGCAGATGCTCTTCGACAACATGATGACGGCAGAGATGGGACAGATAGTAAGGACCCACCGCAAGGACCTCCCTATTATCCCCCAGTTCGTCGGGAAGATCGTGAGCGTGTACAACGGAAAGGAATTCAAGGACGTAGAGGTGAAGCCCGAGATGATCGGCCACTTCGTAGGAGAATTCGTATTGACAAGGAAGGTCCCGCAGCACTCCGGCCCCGGTGTCGGTGCTACAAGGTCGTCCAAGTTCATGCCGCTGAAGTGAGGTGAAGAAGATATGGCAGGATACACAACTGAATCTGACCCAGACACGTCCGCGAAAGCGATCGGAAGGGACATACCCATATCCCCCAAGTTCTCCCGCGAGGTATGCGGGATGATCCGCGGCATGAAGGTGGAGGCAGCGGTGAAAGCCCTTGAGGATGTCATGGCCCTTAAGAGAGCTGTGCCACTGAAGAGGTACAACAAGCGCGTCTCCCACAAGAAGGGAACCGGACCCGGCAGATACCCGGTGAAGGCCGCCGAGGCCGTACTGAAGGTGATCCAGAGCGCTGTCTCCAATGCGGAGTATAAAGGTCTCAACGCGGACAACATGTTCGTGGCGACCATATCCGCATCCAGGGGGCAGACCGTCCACGGGCGTATGCCCAGGGCGCACGGAAGGGCCACCCAGTGGGACCAGCAGACAGTCAACCTTGAGGTAATACTAGAGGAGGCAGAGTGAATATGGCATCCGAAAGGAAATTCATAGCCGAGAACATACGCAGGGTCCTCCTCAAGGAGTACCTTATGAAAGAGGTCAGCCGCGCCGGCTTCGGCGGGCTGGACGTTCAGAGGACACCCATGGGAACCAGTATAATACTGACCACGGAGCGCCCCGGTCTGGTCATCGGTAAGAAAGGACAGACGATAAAGAACCTGACCATCGCGGTCGAGGACAAGTTCGGATTCGAGAACCCCAAGATAGAGGTTCTCGAGGTCGCAGACCCTAACCTCAACGCGCAGATAATGGCCGAGAAGCTGGCCTTCTCCCTTGAGAGGGGCTGGCACTTCCGCAGGGCAGGGCACTCAACGGTGCGCAGGATCATGGATTCCGGCGCCAAGGGATGCCACATAATGCTGGCGGGCAAGCTTACCGGTCAGAGGCACAGGAGAGAGAAGTTCAAGGAGGGCTACATCAAGTTCTGCGGAGAACCTAAGTTGCAGTTCATGGAACGCGGATACGCGACCGCCAAGCTCAAGATGGGCATAATCGGTGTGACCGTGGACATCATGGATACCAATTCCAGGCTCCCCGACGAGATTAAAGTGCTCACCAAGACAGAAGTGTCCCAGATATACCCGGAGCTTCTCGATGAGACGCCGGCCCCCATAGTGGACAAGAACCTCTTGGAGGAGAAGCCTGCCGAGGAAGAGCCCAAGATCGAGGAGCCGAAGGTTGAGAAGCCCAAGGCGACCAAGGCAAAAGCAGAGAAGCCCAAGGCGGACGAGCCCAAGGAAGAGAAACCGAAGGCCGCGAAGCCGAAGGTTGAGAAGCCCAAGGCGGACGAGCCAAAGGAAGCTAAGCCTAAGGCGACCAAGGCAAAAGCAGAGAAGCCCAAGGCGGACGAGCCTAAGGCCGAGGACAAGAAGGAGGAGATCTGATGGCAGTCAGGGTATCCGATATAAGGAACATGTCAGCAGAAGAGCGTAACAGCAAGCTCAAGGAGCTTCGCGACGAGCTCATGCACGAAAGGGGGGTCTCCGCCATGGGCGGCGCCCCGACCAATCCCGGAGCGATACGTTCCCTTAAGACTGGAATAGCCCGCATCCTGACCGTGCAGAGGGAGGAGGACGAGATCTGATGGCGGAAATCTGCCCTGTTTGCGGACTCCCTGGAGAGCTGTGCATGTGCGAGGAGATCGCACGTGAGCAGCAGTCCGTTAGGATATCCATCGACAGTCGTCGCTACGGTAAGATGGTGACGGTCATAGATGGGATAGACGAGAACGACATCGATATCAACGATCTTGCGAAGAAGCTCAAGAACAAATGCGCCGCCGGAGGCACCGCCAAGGACGGACGCATAGAGCTTCAGGGAGACCACAAGAAAAAGGTCAAGGTCGTCCTTGAAGGGATGGGGTTCAAAACGGAAGTAGCCTGAGATGAAGAAGAGTGATTTCATGAGAACTGAATTGATTGGAATGGAAGTCGAGGTGCTTTCCGCACCCTGTTACGCATGGATGGCGGGCAGGGTGGTGGATGAGACCAAGAACACATTCACCGTCGCAACGGCCAGGTCCGAGAGGATGGTGCCGAAGAAAGGCAACGAGTTCAGGTTCTCACATCTCAATGAGGAGTTCGTAATAGCAGGATCAGAAATACTGCACCGACCAGAGGACAGAATAAAGAAGGTTAGGTGAAATCATGGCAACAAAGAACATAGGAATCAACGTCACACCCCCCGAGGCAGAGTGCCAGGACCCCAACTGCCCGTTCCACGGCAGTCTATCGGTCAGGGGACAGACGCTCGACGGCAAGGTCGTATCCATCTCAACCGGGACGGCCATCGTAGAGCGCAAATACATGAGATATCAGCAGAAATACGAGAGATACGAGAAGAGGTCGAAGAAGTACCCGGCCCACCTTCCGGCATGCATGAAGCTGGAACCGGGGGACGACGTCACCATAATGGAGTGCCGCCCTCTGAGCAAGACCGTATCCTTCGTTATAGTAGAGAAGAGGGATTGAAATGAAAGGGGTTGCTGGAAGACAGACCAGGGGACTCCAGAACGGATCCAGACTGGACGTGGTGGACAACTCCGGGGCCAAGCAGATCGAGATAATAACGGTCCCCAAGTACCACGGCGTCGCCAACCGCGTACCCTCCGCAGGGGTAGGCGATCTGATCATAGCATCCGTTAAGAAGGGAACTCCCCAGATGAGGAGGCAGATCGTATTCGCGGTCATCGTCCGTCAGAGACGCCCCATGAGGCGCGCCGACGGAACGATGATCTTCTTCGAGGACAACGCCGCGGTCATAACGACTGATAACGGCGAGACGAAGGGAACCGACATAAAGGGACCCGTTGCCAGAGAGGCCGCCGAGAGGTGGCCCCGCGTATCGGCGACGGCGAACATGATAGTGTGAGGTGGGAAGAATGGTAAGCAGCAAAGCAAGGACTCAGAGAAAAGCAGGGGCGAACGCTCCCCTGCATGTCAAGAGGAAGATGTGCGCAGCCCACCTCAGCGACGATCTCCGCAAGGAGTACGGCGCCCGCACGGCCAGAGTATGCCGCGGTGATACGGTGGCAGTACTGCGCGGCGATGAGGACCACCGCGGCACTGAAGGCAGGGTCGTGGATGTCTTCACGGACACAGGATGTGTTTCGATCGAAGGCATCACGGTCAAACAGGCCGACGGAACGGAGACAGCGCGCCCGGTGCACGCATCCAATCTGGTGATAACGAAGCTGAACCTCGAGGATGAGTGGAGGAAGGACTCCCTCAGCAGGAAGGAGGCCAAACAATGAGCAGACACATGAAGAGACTGACCGCGCCCAGGGCGTGGCCAGTGAAGAGGAAGTCGGCAGTATGGGTGACGAAGCAGTCCCCCGGCGCACACTCCAAGGAACGCAGCGTGCCTGCGGTCCTGGTCCTGAGGGACATGCTCGGGATGTGCGACACAGCCAGGGAAGCGAAGAGGATAGTCGCGAACAGGGATATCCTGGTCGACGGGAAGGCCCTTAAGGACGCCAAGGCGCCTGTCGGGCTCATGGACGTTGTGTCCGTGCCCAAGGCCGATGCCCACTACCGCATGCTCCTGACCCCCAAGGGAAAACTGACCCTGGAGGCCATAACCAAAGAGGAGGCCGCATGGAAGCTCTGCAGGATCGAGAACAAGGTCCTGGTCAAGGGCGGCAAGATGCAGCTTAACCTCCACGACGGAAAGAACATCCTGATAGACGAGAATGCTTACAGCACGGGTGACGTCCTTAAGATAGAGGTCGTCGGACAGAAGATCCTCGGAAGCTATCCTCTCAAAGAGGGTGCCCCGATACTCATCTGCAGCGGTAAGCACGCCGGGTCCGCAGCGACCATATCCGAGTACATGGAAACAAACATCCAGTACGAGAATGTCGTGAAGTTCACGGACGGAAGTGAGACCGTGAAGAGGAACGTTTTCGTGATAGGCGCCAAGGCGCCTGCGGTGAAGCTCCCGGAGGCTGTCTGATATGACTGACATGAAGCAGCCCCGCGTGGAGAAAGTGGTCGTCAACATCGGTGTCGGCGAGGCCGGAGAGAGGCTCGTCAAAGCACAGAAGGTCCTGGCATCAATAACGGGTCAGACGTCTGTGCAGACCGTTTCCAAGACGATCAACAGGGACTTGGGCATACGCAAGGGAATGCCCCTAGGATGCAAGGTCACCCTGAGAGGAGAGAGGGCCGAGGACTTCCTCAGAAAGGCGCTCAAGATCAGGGAGGGACGCATACAGACCTACTCCTTTGACAAGGAGGGCAACATGTCCTTCGGGGTTCCGGACTACACGGATTTCCCCGGTATGAAATACGATCCCGAGATAGGGATATTCGGAATGGATGTCAACGTGGTGCTTAGGAGACCGGGCGCCAGGATAGCCAGGAGGGCCATCCTGAGGAGGCGCATACCTTTGAAGCACCGCCTGAACCGCGATGAAGCGATCCAGTTCATGAAGGACAGGTTCGAAATAGAGGTGATCGAGTGAAGCCCAAGAAGGAGTTCGGCAGGCACGTCGGCTGCACAAGGTGCGGACGCCGCAGAGGAATCATCAGGAGATACGGAATGCATCTCTGCCGCCAGTGCTTCAGGGAGATGGCCCCGCAGTTGGGGTTCAAGAAGTATTCGTGAGGTGTGAAAAATGCAGAGCGATCCATTGAATGATGCAATGTCCGTCATGAAGAACGCCTCCTCCATAGGCAAGAGCGAGTGCATGATCCAGCCCTCCTCGAAGCTCATCGGCCGCGTGCTGAAGGTCATGCAGGACCACGGCTACGTGAACCAGTTCGAGTATATCGAGGACGGGAAGGCAGGCAAGTTCCGCGTGATGATGAAAGGAGCGATAAACAACTGTGGCGTCATAAAGCCCAGGTACTCGGTCAAGGTGTCCGATTTCGTGAAGTTCGAGGCGAGGTTCTTGCCCGCCCAGGACTTCGGAGTCCTCATCCTGACCACCACCGAAGGAGTCATGACACACACGGACGCCAAAGAGAAAGGCGTCGGCGGAAAACTTTTAGCGTACGTATACTGAGGTATAGAGATGACAATAGCAGGGAAAATCGAAAGCACCATCGCCGTGCCCCAGGGCGTCACCGTCTCTATGGACGGGACGACCCTCAAGGTCAAAGGACCCAAGGGCGAACTGAGCAGAAACTTCGCGTCCCCTCGCGTTAAAGTTGCCATCGCAGAAGAAGGAGTAGCTGTGAGCTGCGAATATCCCCGCACCAAGGAGAAAGCCTTGGTGGGGACGTTCAACGCCCACGTGAACAACATGGTGTATGGTGTGGTCCACGGATTCACGTACCACCTCAAAGTCGTGTTCTCCCACTTCCCGATGAAAGTCGCCGTGAAAGGCAACAAGGTTCAGATCGAGAACTACATGGGAGGACGTGCGCCCCGTTTCGCCGACATCGTCGGCGGTTGCACCGTAAAGGTGAACGGAGCGGACGTGACGGTCGAAGGCATCGACATAGAGGCATGCGGCCAGACCGCAGCGAACATCGAGAGAGCAGCCTCCAGGAAAGGATTCGACACGAGGGTGTTCCAGGACGGAATCTACATAGTAGAGAAATCGCACAAGGTAAGGGATGAAGAATGACCGTCAAGAAGCTCATCGAGCTCCCCGGAATGAAGGAAGAGCATATACCCATGCTCGAGAAGATGGGGATCAAATCAGTCCGTGACATGTCCAAGGCCCTCGAGAAAGAGGAGACCGTGAAGGACCTCGTCAAGAACCTTCCGCAGGTAGGGCCCAAGACGGTGGCCAAGTGGAAGGACATCTTGGCGGAAGAGCCTGCCCAGGAGGCAGATGCTGAGCCCACCAAGGCGGCGAAGAAGAAGGACAAAGCGGTCAAGAAGGAAGAGCCGAAGAAAGAGCCCGAGGTCATCCCCGAGGATGAAGAAGGGTACACTCCTAAGGCAAAGCCCGAGCTGAGCGACGAAGAGATCGACCAGCTGGCCAAGAGAGCAGTCATAAGCGGCCGCAGACCTGCCTTCAAGAGGCAGGAATGGCACAGGTACTCCAAGCTCGGAGAGGGCTGGAGGAGGCCTAAGGGAATACACTCCAAGATGAAGAGAGGTCTCAAGAGGCGCGGTCCGGTCGTTGACATAGGGTTCCGCGGGCCTGCGAAGGTCAGAGGATACCACCCCTCCGGATTCAGGGAGGTCCTCGTCCACAACGTGACTGGCCTCGAGTCCGTCGACCCCAAGGTGGAGGCGGTCCGCATAGGCGGTACCGTAGGCACCAGGAAGAGGCTCGAGATACAGGACAGGGCTGACGATCTTGGCATCAGGGTACTGAACAGGATGGTGTGATTATGGACCTCAAGAACCAGAAGAGAATGGCGGCGGAGATCCTCAAATGCGGCGCAAACAGGGTCTGGATAGACCCTGAGAGAATGGAAGAGGCATCCGAATGCATAACCCGTGCCGACGTGCGCACTGCGGTGGCATCCGGCCTCATCCGTGCCAAGCCCAAGAACGGAACGTCCTATGGAAGGATAAGGTACGCTCAGGGCCAGAAGGCAAAGGGCAAGAGAAAAGGACCCGGCAGCAGAGGCGGAAGAGCTAATGCCCGTATAAGGGACAAGACCAAGTGGATATCTGTGATAAGGCCCATACGCGACGAGCTCAAGACTCTGCGCGAAGAGGGCAGCATAACCCCGTCCGTCTACAGGATGTACTATCGGAGGGCCAAGGGCGGCGTCTACAAGAGCCGCAGGAACCTCAGAATGCACATGATCAGCGCCGGGCATCTTAAGGAGGAGGAGAACTGATGGCAATCGGACCGAGATACAAAGTCGCGTTCCGCAGAAGGAGGGAAGGACGTACTGATTACTACTTCCGCCTCAGGCTCCTGAGGGGCGGAGAGGCGAGGGCAGTGATCAGGAGATCCGCCAAGAACCTGACCGTGCAGTTCGCGGAGTTCAACATGGAGGGCGACAGGATACTGGCGTCCGCCACGTCCAGGAAGCTCCGTGAGATGGGTTGGGAGCATTCCTGCTCCAGCATACCCGCTGCATACCTGACAGGCTACATGGCCGGCAAGGCCGCTCTGAGGGCGGGCATAGAGTACGCGGTCGTCGACTTGGGGCCCCAGAAACCCCAGAATGGCGGCGTGCTTTTCGCGGCTGTGGCAGGACTGTGCGATGCAGGGATGGACATACCCCACGGGGATGTGTTCCCTGCCGAGGACAGGCTGCTTGGCAAGCACATAGATGAAGGCATAGAGGCTGAGATAGAGAGCCTCAAGAAGAAAATGGAGGCTGAGTGACATGGATTGGATCCCTAAGACGAGGCTCGGACAGATGGTTCTCAACGGAGAGATCACCACCATGAGCGACGCCCTGAAGACGAAACTGCCTCTCCGCGAGGCGGAGATCGTGGACATACTGCTTCCCGACCTCCAGGATGAGGTCATCGACCTGAACATGGTTCAGAGGATGACGGACTCCGGGAGGAGGGTCAGGTTCGCGGTCACCTGCATAGTGGGGAACGGGGACGGATTCATAGGAATCGGAAAGGCCAAAGGCAAAGAGGTCGGACCTTCCATAAGGAAGGCCATAGACAATGCCAAGCTCAATATCATTGAGATAAAGAGAGGATGCGGGTCTTGGGAATGCGGCTGCGGACAGCCCCACTCCCTGCCCTTCGAGGTGTATGGCGAGTGCGGGTCTGTTCAGGTCTCGTTCAAGCCCGCGCCCCGCGGCATATCCCTGGCAGTCGGTGACGTCGCCAAGAGCCTGATGACCCTTGCCGGCATAAAGGATGCATGGGGATTCGCCAGAGGCAACACGAAGACCAAGGTCAACTACGCCTCTGCGACCTTCGAAGCCCTCAGGATGACCTCTACCATGAGAGTCACCGAGACCCAGACGCAGAATCAGAACATCGTAAGCGGACCTGTGGGGATAACCCATCAGGAATCCGACATAGACGCGGAGGAGTGATCATGGTCTACGCAGTCATACGTGTGCGCGGCCAGCCCGATGTCAACTACAATGTTGACCACACAATGAAGCTCCTGGGACTGACCAGGGTCAATCACTGTGTCATCGTTCCCGAGGACGACGTCACCAAAGGCATGCTCCAGAAGATAAAGGACTATGTCACGTGGGGCGAGGTGTCCGAGGAGACCCTGGCAGACATGATACGCGTCCGCGGAAAGGTCTCCGGAGATGAGGGCCTGACCGATGAGTACATAAAAGAGAACTCCGACTTCCAGGACGCCGAAGGGATGGCCAAGGCCATAGCCGGCGGCGAGTACAGGATGAAGGATGTGGAGGGCGCGAAGGCGGTGTTCCGTCTCCACCCTCCGGTGAAAGGATACGAGGGCAACAAGCGTTCCTACAGGAACGGAGGGGCTCTCGGATACAGGGGAGAGGCGATAAACAACCTGATCGCCAGGATGCTGTGATACCATGCCTAGCAGAACCAGGAAATTGAGGGGCAGCAGGACCCACGGACGCGGCAAGAAGGCCGGAAGGGGCGCAGGTCTCACCGGAGGCCGCGGAATGGCGGGCTTCAGCAAATCCAAGAAGATCCTGATGCTCAAGACCGACAGGAACTACTTCGGGCGCCACGGGTTCAAGAGACCCCAGTCCGTAGTCGATGCCGCCCTGAGCAGGGAGACCGTCAATGTCTCCGATCTCGAGGAGAGGATGGGAGAGTACGTAGAGAAGAAGTACGCCGTCAAGAACGGCGATGCGTACACTCTCGACCTGTCCGCAGCGGGAATAAGCAAGCTTCTCGGAGCAGGGAACATAAACCTTAAGGTGAATGTAACCGTCGAAGAAGCATCCGCTAAGGCCCGCGAGAAGATCGAGGCAGCAGGCGGGTCTGTGGTCGGCACCGAGAGTTCCGAAGAGGAATGAACATAGACGCGATGGGGAGTCCAAATGTCTGAAACAAGGAGCAGCCTGTACAGGATCAAGCCTCTGTCAGACAGACTTCCCGCCGTGACCAGGCCGGAGGGTCACGTCCACTTCAGGACGAAGATGCTGTGGGTCGTAGCGATCCTCGTCATCTATTTCGTCATGACGAACGTGTACATCTACGGCCTGGATCACGAGAGGACCCTGGACCTGTTCGCCCAATACAGGACGATCATGGCCGGGGCCTCAGGCTCCATACTTCAGCTGGGAATAGCGCCCATTGTTACGGCGTCCATCATAATGCAGCTGTTCGTAGGGGCCAAGATAATCAAGCTGGATCTTACGAACAGCGAGGACAAGGCATGCTATCAGTCAGTTCTGAAGCTGCTTGTCATAGTGATGATCTTGTTCGAGGCGGTCCCCCAGGTTTTCGGGTACCTTGTGCCCTCCCAGTCATTCGTGGGTGCTTTCACTCAGAACGGGGCCAAGGCCCTGATAGTGCTGCAGCTGTGCCTAGGATCCTACATAGTGTTCCTGATGGACGAGGTCGTGTCCAAATGGGGTATAGGCAGCGGGATATCCCTTTTCATAGCCGCAGGTGTGGCCGAGTCCCTGTTCACGGGAACACTTAACTGGAATCCGATAAGCGGATCGGAAGCGATCAGCATGTCAAACCCTCCGGCCGGAACGATCCCCAAGGCCATATACATAATATCGAACACCACCCCCGAGCAGATGGCCTCCTTCGGTTACGAGCAGATACTGCTGGCACCCCCAAATCCAATGATAGCTTTGGTGGGTACCATACTGATATTCCTGCTTGTGGCATATCTGGAATCCACCCGCATAGAGCTTCCTCTGTCCCACGGATCGGCAAGAGGCGCCAGGGGGAGATACCCTATCAAACTGATCTATGCGAGCAACATACCAGTCATATTGATGTCGGCACTGCTGGCCAACGTGAGCATGTTCGCTCTGCTGTTCTATACCAATGATTTTCTCAGCGCCATTCCCTTCCTCGGGAACAATAGTCTGATCGGGCACTTCGACCCCGGGCAGACCAGCGCATCGGGAGGTCTGGCGTGGTATCTGTCCGCGCCTATGGGGCTGACCGAATGGCTTTTGCCGATCATCGACCCCGGGACCTACGGTAACGGCCATGCGCCGCTTCTCAATCTGATGCGCGTGTTCACTTACATGTCGGTGATGGTGCTGGGGTCTGTACTGTTCGCTAAGTTCTGGGTAGAGACCACGAATATGGGCCCCAGATCTGTGGCGTCCCAGATCCAGAGGAGCGGGATGCAGATACCCGGCTTCAGACGCGACCCTCGTGTACTGGAACGTGTGCTGGAAAGATACATACCTGCCGTGACAGTTCTGTCCGGAGCCATAGTCGGATTGCTGGCTGCCGCCGCGGATCTGATAGGCACCACAGGCAACGCAAGCGGTACGGGTGTTCTGTTGGCAGTGGGTATACTTATTCACTTCTACGAGGCAATGGGTCGCGAGCAGATGATGGAGATGCACCCCGTGATGCGCGGGTTCTTCGGAGATGATTGAAAATGGCAACACAGAAACCCCCAGCAATGCCTGACGCTGAGAACCTTCAGATGCCGAGCATGATGCCGATGATGGTGATGATGTTCCTCATACTGGCACTCTACATGGTGGATGGCAGTAACAATGTGATCGGACGCATCCTCAACTACGGCTTGTTCATACTAGACTTCAACGGACAGTATCCCGTGGCCACGCTGATGCTAGCCGGCGCGATCATGATCTTCCTCAGCACTTTACTGAGGACTCTGGTGACAGACACAATATCCCAGGCGAAGAACCAGAATAAGATGTCTGCGTTCAACAAAGAGCTCAGGCAGGCGCGCCTGGATAACAACCTCTACAAGGTGAAGAAGCTCACCGATATGCAGCAGTCAATGATGGCAGGCAACATGTCCTCCATGAACAAGACCATGAAGGTCATGCCCTACACCATGCTGATAATCATACCTATATTCCTTTGGATAAGGTACTTCATCGCCGTGACCGCCAGCGAGGCCGGCACACTGATCATCAACATCCCCTGGTCCGTGGCAGGTGTCAGCCTCTCGCACACGCTGTGGTTCATGCCGTCATGGATCCTGGTATACACCCTTATATCGATCCCTCTGGGACAGATAATAGCCAGGGTCGTCAGGACGTACCAGTTCAGGAAGAGGCTCTCGGAGCTGGACGAACAGGAGAACTCCGAGGCAGCATGAGGATAACCATAAGCGGTCCGCCCGGATCGGGCAAGACCACTGCATGCAGGGGTCTGTCCCAAGCGTTGGGTCTTAAGTCGGTCGTCTTCGGAACGCTGTTCAGGGAGATGGCCAAGGAGAAAGGTCTCACTCTCTCGGAGATGGGGGACCTGGCCGAAACGGACCCATCCATAGACAAGATGATAGACGAGCGCCTTCTGCAGATAGCCAAGGATAATGAGGATATAATCCTCGAGTCCCGTCTGTCCGCCCACATGCTCTCCCGGAACGGGATCGAGGCCTTCAAGATATACTTGGATGCCAGCCCGTCTGTCCGCTGCGCGAGGGTCTGCAGCAGGGACGGGGAGTCCCTTTCGGAAGCCACTTCCGCCACGGAGAGGAGGCAGGCTTCCGAAGCGGCAAGATACATGAAGTATTACGGCATCGATATAGGTGACATGAGCGTCTACGATCTCGTGATAAACACGGATCGTTTGACTCCAGAAGAGGTTCTCGGAAAGATGCTGGATGCTATAGGGGGATGAAATTGCTGATCAAGGACCCGGACGCCCCGAGGGATAAATGGGGCAAAAGGCCGTCGGACAGGACCACGGGCGAACTTCTTTCCGCAGGCGTGGTGGCACTCGATAAGCCGGAAGGCCCCACGTCCCATCAGGTCACGGCTTGGGCCAGGGATGCGATCAAAATTACCAGGATAGGTCACGGCGGTACGTTGGATCCCCATGTGAGCGGTGTATTGCCACTCTGTCTGGGGAAATCCGTCAGACTTACAGACCTTGTCCTGTCCTCCGATAAGGAATACGTCTGCGCCATGTCCCTGCACGGGGACAGGCTGGAAGAGAAGATCAGGGCTGTGGTGTCAACGTTCGTGGGCAGGATATATCAGACACCCCCGGTGAGGTCCTCGGTCAAAAGGCAGATGAGGATCAGGAACGTATCCTCCATTGAGATCCTCGAGATCGACGGCAGAGATATGCTTTTCAAAGTTTCATGCGACGCTGGCACATACATAAGGACGCTATGTGTCGATATTGGCGAGGCGCTGGGATGCGGAGCCCATATGGTCCAGCTAAGGAGGACCAGGTCCGGGTCCATGGGGGAGTGCAAAGCCGTCTCCCTGCAGGACCTGAGGGACGCTTATATATTCTGGCAACAGCACGGCAGGGATTCCTGGCTGAGATCGATAGTGATGCCGGTGGAGGTACTTGCCGAACCTCTTCCCAAGGTCATAGTCAAGGCTACGGCGGTGGATGCACTGTGCCACGGCGCAGATCTGACCGTTCGTGGGATACATATGATCGACGAGGACATAAGGCGCAACGCTCTGGCGGCAGTGATGACTGCCAGAGGGGAGCTTGTGGCAATAGGCCGTATGCAGATGTCCACGTCCAAGATAATGGCTTCCGATCAGGGTGTGGCGGTGAAGACGGAGCGTGTCATAATGGACACGGGTCATTATCCGAGAATGTGGAAATACGCCACGGACCTTGAGGACGAACAACCGTTATAACTTGGTAACCCTTTGTTCCGGAGGGAGACCCATGCTGAGAAGGAAGAAGGTGCTTCTGCAGGAGACCGAGCTGGAGCTCGGAAGGTTCGATCCCGAGGCAGAGGGGATGTACCGGAATATCGAAGCCTACCGTTTCGAGGTCAGACCCCGCAAGGGATTCTATGCCAGGATCGAGGCATCCTCGCCCATAGATGTAGGCGTGATAGGCACCGACGGGTACAATCTAAAATTCCAGCAAGGTGTCACGGATGCGTGCATAGGCCCTCTTCCGATAAAGGAGAAGGGGGAGATGGCACTTATCCTGGGCACCTATCCCGGAGACAGATCTGATGTGAAGGTATCAGCCTGGATGGAATGATATGAAAGTCTTCAAAGGAGGCAGGACAACCGATCCCGTGCCGGATATAAGGCCGAGGAACCTGGACATAATGTCCGGTTACGATACGTTCCTGATGATAGTCTTTGTTCTTTCGGTCATAGGATGCATAGTCCTTTCCATTCTGTTCCTGAACTTCTGGGACATGGGCTTCATTGATGTGGCGCCTCTGATCTCGGCGCCTTTGCTCGTGGTAGGTCTGTTGGTCTATCTCAATTCCAAGGAAAGGTATTTGCTCATCGTCATATTGGCGGCCCTGGCTCTTCTTTATTTCTTTTTCGACGTCGGCTTCGCGATACTTCTCATAATAGGGTTCGTCCTTGTCGGCTCCCCCGGTGTTGCGGCTATAGTTTCAGTGTTGCAGAAGAAGATGTTCTACAGCGTGATCACCTCCGTGGAGTACATGAATGTTAAAGAGAAACTGACATTCAAAGACCGGATGGTGGCATTCATGTTCAACATCCCCCATGATATGGATTCCCGGGGACTCACCATGGATTACAACATGAAGCGCGCATCCTTTCCTTGGAACGAGGTCATGGAGACCATATACATGGGCCTGATGGTGGGGACCTTCCTCTGGATATACATGTCCATGAACCCTTCGTTCAGAACGGCCGCGGGCATATCTGCAGAATCTCTCTATACCTTCCTGTTGCTTCTCTACATGCCAATAGGGGTCATGCCTTGGTCGATATTCAGGTCTCTGAAAGTGCGCATAGAGACTAGATACAGGGATTTCATGCTCTATGACGGCGTGAAGGAGACGCTTAAAAGAATGGCGGTCCCTATACTGGCGGCCGTTGCGTTCATAGCGCTGGCAGTCAGCACCACAGGCATAAATTCCGTGCTGATGTTCATAGTCCTGTCCATAGTTGTGAACGTTTTCATAATTGTGCTTACGTCTGTTGTATACTACAGGTTCTTCGAGAGCAGGATCGTCGACGATATCGTATCCAAATGGAAGGTCTTCCGTCCGGTATCACTGCTGGTAAGGATAGACGACGAGTCCTCCGGTACGAAGCAGGAGCTGCCCGGGACGCCCAAGAGGGACAAGAAGGACTATGGGGAGTTGGAGTTCGCTGATTAGAACATCCCGTCGTTTGCCCTTCCCGGTTTGCACAGGGACTCGAGTATCGGCATGAATATCTTGCCGGATCCGTAGCCCTCGGTCTTGTTGGCGCCTATAAGCTCCGGTTCCTTTTCGCTTGTGAAGACCACCTGGCACTTCTGATATCCTCCAGCTAGGGATATGAATGGGCGGTCCACGTCCTCAGCGATCTTGAGTATCTCGTCCGCAAGGAACTGGAGGTCCTTAGGGTCGGTGTCCTCAGGGAATTCCACGTTGAAGGAGTGGAGTCCGTTCGTTCCGTTGAACAGATACAGCACTTCCCTCGGCTCCATGATCTCACGGAATCTTTCCCCGTTCTCGCCCTCAGATGCTATCTCAATGACACGTCTTTTCCAGACGTCTGCGAATTCAACGTAAAGGGCATCCTCGCCCAGAATCTTCCACATGTCTGCCGTATCAATCTTCTGCCATTATTAGTTATTTGGTGGGGCCGTCCAAGGAATGTTTAATAATGCCACAGCCTTGTGGTGACGAGCATAAATGGGCGAGAGTTTCACAGTGACTCCCTGGGAGGTTACAGGGGACATAGACTACGAAGAGCTCCAGAGGAGATTCGGCACAACGCCTATTGACGACCCGCTCATAAAGAGGCTGAGCGGCTACGGCGACCTCCACATGATGCTGAGGCGGGGCATATTCTATTCACACAGAGATATCAACTCCCTTTTAGACGAGTACGACAGAGGGAACAGATTCGTCCTCTATACGGGCCGCGGCCCCTCCGGGAATACCCATCTGGGTCATATCATGCCATGGATCCTGAACAAATGGGTCCAGGATGTTTTTGACGTTCCTATGTATTTCCAGATGACCGATGACGAGAAGTTCCTGTTCAAGGACCTCACACTCGGAGACACCAGGAGCATGGCTTACGAGAACGCCCTGGATTTCGTTGCTTTAGGTTTCGATCCGGAGAAGACAAGGATAATCCTGGATACCGAGAACATAAAGACCCTGTACCCCATAGCACTCAAGGTATCCAAGAAGGTCAACTTCTCCACGGCGAAGGCGGTCTTCGGTTTCGAGAACAGCACCAACATAGGTTCCATATTCTTCACTGCCATACAGTCTGCTCCCGCATTTCTGGCTACGGAGCAGCAGGGCAGGCAGGTCCCCTGCCTGATCCCTTGCGGCATAGATCAGGACCCTCACTTCAGGGTCAGCAGGGACGTCGCGCCCGGTCTGGGATACCCCAAACCCAGCATGCTATACTGCAAGATGTTTCCTGGTCTCGGAGGCGGCGACAAGATGTCCTCATCTGACCCGAATGCGACGATATTCACTACGGATACGCCAAAGAAGGTCAAGTCCAAGATCGGCCGTGCATTCACGGGCGGGCGGGTCTCCGTCGACGAGCAGAGGAAGCTGGGAGGGAATCCGGAGGTCTGTGCCGTTTTCAAGTACAATTTCTACATGTTCGAGAAGGACGACCGCAAAGTGGAGGAGATGTCCGACAGGTGCAGGAGAGGGGAGATCCTCTGCGGCGAATGCAAGGCTGCTCTCACAGAGAAGATCAACGTGTTCTTGGAAGAGCATCAGGCCAAGAGAGAAGAGGCCAAGGAGATAATTGGCTCCATGACCTTCGAAGGATTCGAATGGTGAGCGCATGAATACGATCGAAAGTCTTAGCTATAACGAGAAGAAACTGCTTCTGGCACTTGAAGAGGCAGGAGGCAGTTCGTCTCCCGAGAAGATGATATCCTCAGGGAAGTTCGATCTAGAGGTGGAGGTCATGGGGGCTGCATCATGGCTTTCCAGCAAGGGGCTGGCGACCATAACCGAAGAACAATCCAGATTCTATGTTATCGTCGACTCAGCGATAGTGGAGAGAGGTCTTCCGGAGAGGAGGGCCCTTACGGCCATACACGGGGCCGGAGGCAGGATGCCGATGGTGGACCTTGCAGGCATGTTGCCTGCAGGGGAGGACAAGATCGCCATAGGATGGCTCAAAAGGAAGGGCCTGGCTGTGATAAAGGACGGCGTATTGTCTTTGACCGATCAGGGTACCGCAGCACTGAAATGCGATATGCCGGACGAGGAACTCCTAAAAAGGCTGGCTGAAGGGCGCATACCTGATGGCGACGCCGATCCTAAGATAGTGAAGGACCTCAAGGGGAGGCAGGGCATGATCGCCGAGGCCGTCGAAACGAATAGGACCATATCTCTGACCGATGGTGGCAGGGAGGCCCTCGCTTCCGGAATAGAGCTTAAAGAGGAGATAACCCAGGTTACCGACGTCATAATCCAGAGCGGCGCCTGGAGGAATACCGAGTTCAGGAAGTACGACATCGGGACCTTTGCGCCAGCCGTGCATCCGGCGAAGAAGCACCCTCTTTCCAGGCTTGGAGATGAGATAAGGAGGATGTTCACCGACATGGGGTTCACGGAGATAGACGATGAGTACGTGCAGCCCGCATTTTGGGACATGGATGTCCTTTTTGTGCCTCAGGACCATCCGGCCAGGGAGCTGCAGGACACATTCTATCTGCAGAACCCGTCTAGGATAAGTGTGGACAACGAGGATCTTGTGAACAGGGTCCGGGACATACATGAGCACGGCGGCGATACAGGATCTACCGGATGGGGTGGAGAATGGTCCAGGGATATGGCCGAGCAGGCTATGCTGAGGACCCACACAACAGTGAATACGATATCCTATCTGGCCGCGCACCCCGACGCGCCCGCCAAGGCATTCTCTCTATCCCGTATATTCAGGAAGGAATCCATAGATTCCACGCATCTTCCCGAGTTCACCCAGATCGAGGGGATAATCATAGACGAGAACGGTAACTTCGATATGCTGGTCTCGGTCATAAAGGAATTCTATTCAAGATTGGGATTCGACAGGATCCGCATAAGGCCGGCCTACTTCCCGTACACCGAGCCCTCTCTGGAACTGGAGGTCTTCTTCAACGGGAAATGGATGGAGCTCGGCGGTGCAGGGATATTCAGGCCAGAGGTTGTGGCCCCCTTCGGCGTAAAGCACCCTGTGCTGGCGTGGGGATTCGGATTCGAGAGACTGGCTATGCTCAAGTGGGGCATAACCGACATACGTGATCTCTACATATCCGATATAGATGATCTGAAGAGCAACAGGATATTCTAATTCAGTTTTAGCTCTTTCATCATCAGATCTATTTTCTTCTTCTCCCTGTCCGGAGCCGTGGCTCTGGCCTTCATCATTCGGATGACGGCCTGCTGCGGATTGCCCCTTTCTAGGTCCAGTTTGGCCATGAGGATGAAACGTTCTATGCTGGCACTTGTATCTCCGGGGAGGATCCTCACGCCTTCGAGCATTTTCTCCGATTCTTCGAAACGTCCCAGATCGAAAAATATCCTGGCGATACGCAGGTCGGCTGCCGCCAGACCGTTCATTCCTCTTAACATGTCCAGTGCGCCTTCCGTGTCCCCCTCTGCCATTCTTATATCGGAACCGTAGACCTTAGCCAGTGCTCCGTCGTATTCTGTGAGTTTTTCCACCGTATCTGCGGCATCGTCGAGATCCCCCGAAGAGATGTCCGTCTCTATTCTCACAGAAAGCACGTCGACCGCGAATTTGGAAGGCACGTTGTCGAGTTTTGACATAATGTCATGAAGGTCATCGTTCGCCGTGGCGATCAGGTCGTATATGTTGGCGCTTACCAATTTGCATGCTTCCCTCGTTCTTCCAGCTTCCACAAGATGATAAAGGCGTTCGTGCGTCCTTTCGATATCGGACCCCAGGGTCTCTCTGTCATCCATCCAGTAATCTGCCGCATAGCTGTGCCACGAGGCCCGTGCGACAGGATCCGCTGCCTTCATCATATTCGATCTCAGCCTGTCATCTATTACGGTCAGCCCCGAAACATCCGCAGGGATGACCAGCTTAACTGATCTGGGCAGAATGGATACTGGAACGGGGACCCTGAAAGCGCAGGCGCAACCTAACGCATAAGAGTCTGTTGGATCAAGATTCTCCAATATTATATTCGCATCCTGTCTTTTAAGATCCAGAAGGGCATCGATGTCTATGCCGTTATCCTCGGCATACTCTCGGATCCTTGCGGATTCCGCCATTCCAAGGGGTGTGAGAAGATAGGATTTCCTTTTCACCTTGCCTCCTTTGATGTGGGTCTGCTTCTCCTCGACCTTCCCGCATTCCCTGAGCTTCTTAAGCTCTATGGAAGCATGGGCCCGGGATATCCTGATGGATGTGGCTATGCCGTCCTGGGTAAGGTCCCACGGTATGTTGTAGATCTCCGAGGAATCGGTCATCTTGAACCTATCCAAATGCATTATGATCCTTTGGCCTATGCTTAGAGTGACCATATTATCGCTTTTCAAAAATCTTAGCGGGATATAAAGCCCTGCGATTACGTTAACGCTACATCCGTCAACCGATTAAATACAGAACGTCCATTCGGAAGCGATGAGGACACTATTGGTATGCAGCGAGCCAGACGCACCCTCTGTTAATATGAAGGCGGCCCTTCTGAGGAAGGAGGAATGGGAGAGCGCAGGTTCGGACGGAGACGCATCATATCTTATTTCCGAGAGATTCGCCATCATGACGATCCCAGAATTGCATATATATGCGGAAGGTGCGGATTCCGTTGCCCGCAGGACCGTCGATTTTGACAACATGGTGTTCCTGAGCAGGCACAAAGCATCCAGCGGCATGCCCACACTCACAGTGCACCCGATAGGAAACTACAGGACCGCTGATTTCGGAGGCAAGGATGAGACTCTATGCCCCGCCTCCCCACATATGATGTCGGCCACCCTCAGGGCGATGCAGAAGTTGAATGACACGGATATCTACACGGTGTCCTTCGAGGTCACCCATCACGGTCCGTACACGGAGACTCCCGCATTCTTCATCGAGATAGGGAGCGATGAGGGGCGTTGGGGAGATCTTCATGCGGCGGAGATACTGACAGATGCTTTGCTGCAGACGGAGACGGACGATTCCAATATTGTGGCTATAGGTATCGGCGGAGGGCACTACGCACCGCGTTTCTCCGAGGCCGCTCTTTCGTACAGGATCGATTTTGGGCATATGATACCGAAGTATCAGATCGACGGGGCCGACGAAGATGAAATGGTCAGGATGCTGAGGCAGGCGTCAGAGATGACGGGCACCAAGATCGCTTACATACACAGGAAATCCCTTAAAGGGCCGGAAGAGAGGAGAATAAGGGATCTTGTCGAATCTCAAGGGATGGAGACAGTGTCCTCAAAGGACCTGGATCCCATCAATCCCCGTTGACCTTCGTCCCTTTGATAGGTCTTCCCAGAATGGCGTTCTCCAGCTCTTCGAGGTCCCGGCCATTCACCATGTAGATGTCCCTGCAATCCTCCATGCACATGGAAACGCCAAGAGGGTCGAAGACACAGGATCTGCAAGCGCTGTGATCGTCGTATACTATCTCCTTGAGCTGACCTATCGTCATTTCTCCGAATCTCTTGGCATCGGGGTTCTCCCTCGGGTCCTCCGAGTATACGGCATCCACGTTGCTGGCGTTGATGATACGGTCTGCCCTCATCTCCCTTGCTATCATGGCCGCCACGGCATCGGTGGTGTGTCCCGGCTCGGTGCCGCCCATTACCGCTACTGCACCGCCTTTTGCCTTGTCCGCACATTCCTTGGGGTCAGTCGCTATGCCTGCCGAAGCATCGCCGAGAGCGATGGACAGAAGCCTCGCGTTCACCCTGGTTATGGCAATGCCCAACTCATCTAACTGATACTCGGTGCCGCCCAGGGACCGCCCTATCCCGGCATAGTAGCGGGCGATCCTTCCGCCGCCGCATACAACCGCAATATCCACTGACTCCGCGCATCTTCTCAGAACATCAGCCAGTGCGCGTATGTACTCGGAATCGTTTTTCTCAGGTATTAAAACAGAACCGCCTACGGAAATAACAACCCTTTCCAACAGAACCACCAATATGTTTTATTAGGAAGGGGGCTTACTCATAAAAAACCATGGGTTGATCAAAAATGGAAGAGGTAGTCTCGGCAGAAAGAGCCAGATATGATTTCAAGAAGACGATGCAGGAGATAGTGGACATAAGGGGTAGAGGCACGGAGCTGATATCGCTCTATGTGCCCGCCTCCAAGCAGGTCTTCGATGCGATGGCTTACCTCAGGGATGAGTATTCCCAATCCTCCAACATCAAATCCAAAACTACGATGAAGAACGTCCAGGGTGCGATCGACTCCATAATGTCGCGCCTCAAGACGTACAAGACCATACCTCCTAACGGCATCGCGATCTTCTGCGGAGAGATACCCAGGGCAGGCGACCAGACGAGGATGGTCCAATTTGTTATCAACCCGCCGGAGGCGATAACGGCCTTTCTCTACAGATGTGATTCCCAATTCTACCTGGATCCCCTGAAGGGAATGCTTCTGGATAAGAAATCCTATGGGCTGATAGTCATAGACAGGAACGAATGCACGATCGGTCTGCTCACAGGAAACAGGATAGAGACCCTGAAGCATTTCGATTCCCTGATCATGGGGAAGCACCGCCAGGGAGGTCAGTCCTCAGTCAGGTTCGAGAGGCTTATTGAGATTGCGGCCCATGAATATTATAAAAGAGTAGCGGAATCGGCCACAGATCTGTTCCTCAACAGGCCGGAGATGGAAGGGATACTGATCGGAGGCCCAGGCTATACGAAGGATTTCTTCTTCAGAGAGGGCTATCTGCACCACGAGCTGCAGAAGAAGGTCATAGACACCTTTGATACAGGTTACACGGACGAGTACGGCCTCAAGGAGCTGGTGGAGAACGCAAAGAATTCCATTCAGGACATGGGGCTCGTTAAGGAGAAGTCCTTGGTCCAAAGGCTCTTCGGCGAGATCAGGAAGCAGGACGGAGGTCTGTCGTCATACGGTGAGGAAGAAGTTCGTTCGGCCCTCTCCATGGGAGCCGTGGATACTTTACTGGTCTCAGAGGGGCTCAATAGAAGGCGAATTGAGGTGGAATGCGACAATGGCCACAGATACGAGGTCACCGTCCATAAGGGAAAGGATGAGAACGCCGTATGCAATGTTTGCGGAGATGGCGTCACCGTTCTCAGGAATGAGGATATAGTCGACGATTTCTTCGAGAAGGCCGAGGCGTTCAACACCCGTGTCGAGATAATATCCACTGATTCGGAAGAGGGGCAGATGCTGCTGACTGCCTTCGGCGGCATAGCGGCCGTTCTCAGGTACAAGGTGGCATGATGTCAGTTCATGACGATTTTGAGAAAGAGGTAAGGGGTGCCACGGAGGCCGCCCTAGGGAAGATAGGCGCCGCAGGCGCGGAATACAGGATCGAGATCCCGTCCGCGGGCAACGCAGACCTGGCGGTCCCGTGCTTCCAGATGTCAAAGTCCATGAGGAAGGCTCCCAAAGCCATCGCCGAGGAGCTGGCGGCGGCCATAGAGCCGGCCGGTATGATAGCATCGATCGATGCGCTCAACGGGTATCTTAACTTCACGATGGATCCGGAGATCCTGACGCGCAGGACCATCGACGAGATCCTGGAATCCGGCAGCTGCTATGGGGGACACGGTAAAAACGGCATCAGAGTCAATGTGGAGCATACCTCCACCAATCCGACAGGACCCATACATGTCGGAAGAGCCAGGAATCCGATAATCGGGGATACCCTCGCAAGGGCGATGAAGCTCAGAGGCTACGACGTGACCACGGAGTACTACGTCAACGACGTGGGGAAGCAGGTGGTCATACTGACATGGGGCGTCAATAACATACCGCCCGAGGATGTCGAGAAAGCTGACAGGGAGAAGGCAGATCATGCTTTGGTGGCTTATTATCGTGCTGCGAACAGGATGATGGAATCTGACCCAGAGGTTCAGGAGAAGATAGCCGATCTCCTGAGGAGGTTCGAGGCAGGGGATTCTAAGGTAATATCGGAGGTCAGGAAGACTGCTCAGCGCATGCTCGACGGGCTGAAGGAGACCCTGGAAAGCATCAATGTCGGATTGGACGTTTACACATGGGAATCCAGATTCATAGCCGACGGCACGGCCAGGAGCGTGGTGGAGCAGCTTACGGCGTCGGATTACGCAGGTAAAGAGGATGACGGCGCATGCTATCTGGACCTGAAGGATTTCGGTATACAGGGCAAGAACACAAAATTCACATTCACCAGGGCCGACGGTACGACCCTCTATACAACCAGGGACCTTGCATACCATCTGGACAAATTCAAGAGGGCGGACAGGGTCATCGACGTACTCGGAGAGGACCAGAAACTGGGCAGTAAACAGCTTTGCTCAGCCCTGGAGATCCTGGGGTGCGAGAGGAAGCCGGAAGCACTGTTCTACTCGTTCGTCTCTCTGCCTGAGGGCAAGATGTCCACCAGAAAAGGTGTCGTGGTCTATCTGGATGATCTTATAGACGAAGCCGTCACCAGGGCATACGAGGAGATAAGATCCAGGCGCACCGATCTTAGCGAGGAGAGGATGAGGGAGATCGCATCGACTATCGGGGTGGGCGCTATAAGATACAATATTGTAAGGGTCCAGCCGGAGAAGCAGATGATATTCAAGTGGGAGGATGCCCTCAACTTCGACGGCAACAGCGGCCCCTTCCTGCAGTACGCTTACACAAGGACATGCAGCATGCTTAGGAAGGCGGGGGAGTTCGAGCCTTCCGCCGACCCGTCGAAACTTACCGATGAGTACGAGACAGCTCTGGTGAAGGTCCTTTCAAGGTTTGGCTCTGTGATAGAGGAGGCGGCAGAGGAAGGCCGGGTGCACATGATCCCCGCATACGGACATGAAGTAGCATCCACGTTCAATCAGTTCTACGCCTCTGTCCCGGTGCTGTCGTCGGATCGGGAAAGGAACGAGAGGCTCACTCTGGTGATGTGCACCAGGATCGTCCTGCGCAATGTGCTGACATGTCTCGGAATGGGTGCCCCGGAGGAGATGTAGATGGAGATAAGGCCGCTTAAGCTCAGGGACCTGGAGAATGTCAGGGAACTTGAGATCGCTTGTATAAGGGAATATTTCTCTGAGATACTGGAGAACAAATGGGAGGACCTGCCTCAGGATTGGAAGGACAACCTGGGTTCCACGAGCAAGAAGGCATTCAAGACATATCTTTCATCCGGCCTGAGCTTCGTGGCGGAAGAGGACGGAGAGATAGTCGGCTGCATATTCGCGCAGATGCTTCACAATATCTATGATGCCGAGAACATGGTGTGGGTAGACAATATGTGCGTGCACTCGTACTTCAGGCGTTTGGGCATAGGTTACAAGCTTCTTAAAGCGGTGATGGACGAGGGCCACAAACAGGGTGCGAATATTGTGCACAGCGCGATACAGCCCAAGAACCAGCCCTCTATAATGCTACACAAGAAGCTGGGATTCTTCATGGACCGCAGAGATATAGCTCTCTTCGACATGAACGACTACAACAAGAAGAATGTACTCTGAGGCCGCTCCTCAAGAGTGCCGTTGAAGGATGAGAATCCTGCTTTCAAAGCTTCAACGATGTCCTCTCTCCGGGGTATGGAACCGAGTATCTCTTCAAGAGATGTTGTGGCACTCCTCTTCTTCAGAGGGATCAGGACAGATTCCATCGTCTCCCTGTCGTCGGCAACAATGAGGGTCCCGTGCTGTAGGATGCTTCCTCTGAAACGTTTCTGAGCACTGCCGGAGATCTTCCTGCCATTGACAAGGACATCGTTGATCGGCTTGTACTCGCCCCTTATTCCCATATGTTCCAGAGCGCCGACTATACAGTCGCAGACCTTCTTGAAGACATCTTCTCGCGGATATCCCCCGTCACGGAATATCGCGACGTAAGTTATCTGAGCTCTGTCAGAGAAGATGGCGCTGCCGCCGCTGGCCCTCCTTACAATGGATATACCCATCCTTTCGGCGTAATCAAGATCAACGCTCTTCTCCGCTACCGAGGACCTTCCCAGGGATACGGCAGGTCTTGTTCTGGTGTATATGCAGACCACGTCGGGTATATCGCCCGAAGAATGGGCCCTCAGCAGCAATTCATCGTTCTTGACACTGTCCTCTGGTTCCAGGCAACCAAGGTCGGAGAAGAGCATGGCTCACTTGCGCCTGTCGTCCTTGTCATATCTCTGGCGCTTAGAGCCGCCGGGGTCCCTGACATCTCTCCCTGCCTTCTTCTCGGCCTCCATCTCGGTGAAGGTCTTAGCGGGCTGGGTCTTCTTGCCCGGCAGGCCGCGCATCCTGAGATAAACAACCACGGCGATAACGACTATGATGATTATGATCAGAATGTAGGTGCTGCTGTCCTTCCATATCGAATGGGAAACAGATATGTTGTATCCCATCCAAGTCACATCAGTCCCGTCGTCCAGTTCTATCTGAAGGTACCTGTCGCCCGGAGAGCTGAAAGAGAATCTCATCTCCTTGCTGGCTTCTCCTGTCACACCGCCTTCGGATGCAGGCACGAGAACATCGGCTGTCGCCAGGACCCTGTCAGGATACTCATATACGGTCACGGTGACGGTCTGGTCTGCTGCACCGTCGTTCACCAGGTGGACCGTTATCCCTCCGACGCTCATGTCATCGAAAGGTATCGATACAATTACGGGGTTCTCGTCGAATGTAACTTCTGCATCCGATCCCTCGGAAAGTGCCAAAGGTACCAATATCAAGGCCATGAAGGCGAGCAGAACGGAGATCTTCCTGAGATTCATCTGTGACACCGCTCTATGTTATGATCTCCTCTATGCGCTCCTGCTCTATGGCCTTCCTTATTTCCATGGATAGCCTTCTGCCGGTGCTCATCTCCTTGCGCCAGAGCGCATTGCCGTAGGGGTGGCCCACGGCCATGTGCACATTGGTGCCGCCGCCTATGCGCGGAGCAACGTCGTATATGTAGAAGTTCAGGTCCTTGTCCACGCAGGTCTGAAGGCAGAACGGACCTATCATGCCCGGGTCGTAATGCTTCTTGGTGGCCCCGACGTATTTCTCCGCCATCTCAAAGGCCTTATCCAGCAACGACTCCCGCAGAGTTGCCGAATTGTGGCCGCAGACCGTGTACTCGGGCAGTATTCCGTCGTTCTCCAGCTCCACCTGTTGTTTTCCGGTAAGTCTGCAGAACCCGTCCAGGGAGCTCTCGAATCTCCAGTCGACTCCCAGGAGCTCGATCTTCTCTCCCTTCTCCTCCAACGGGGAGTAGAAGAAGTCCAGATTGAAAACGGGCCCTATGATGTACTGCTCCATCCTTGCATCTTTAATGAAGTCCGGCTCTATGACGCCCTGCTTGATCAGGTCCTCGGATTTATCCAAGAACTGGTCGTAGCTCTGGGCGGTGAAGAACCCGCGCTCCAGCTTCTTGACCTTATGATGGACCTTGATTATCGTGAGGCCGTCTATATCCTCAGGCCTCTCTACTTTCTTTGGGAAGGGCAGTCCCGCCTTCTCCAATATCCAATAGTAATCCCTCTCGTCCCCTCTCTCCTCGGATCTGAGGAGGTTCCTGCTCCCTACGATGGGGACCCGGAAATCGTTCTCCACCGCATCTATTCCAGAATAGGATACGAATGAGCGGTTGGGGATGAACAGGACGTTGTTCTTCATGAGCTTCTCCTGAACCTCAGGCCTCATGATATCCCCGAATTTATTCAGCAGCACCGTCTCGTCGACGACTCCGCGTATCAGGTTGCCCTTGGTATCCCGCTGTGATTTGTAGTATCTGGCGAATGTGTCCTCTCTGCCGTTCTGGCATACTGCGACCGTATGGAAGCCCTCGGATACGGCTCCGTCGCACGTGTCCAATGCGGAATGCGAGGCGACAACCCCCACCTTGGCCTTCTTTAGGTCGTACCCATCGAGATTTGATAATATTGTTTCCCTGTCTATCATATGGGCGCTCCCCGTATTGCGTGTGTAAACTGTCAAAGCATAATAAACTTTCAGAGAAGGGTCAGACGTATCAGGGAGATGATGATGGACGCGTTCACCACGTCCATGGTTGAAGATGTGACAGGTATGCTCTGGTCATCCGGGTCCAGGCCGAACCTGACGGCAGCCGATGCGACGTAGTATGAGAGCACATTGATCACAGTGGCCGACAGCATGCCCGCTGTAACCACAAGAAGAATCACCTCGTGGAACGGCATAGTCTGCGGGGCCACAAGGAAAGCGGCCACGCCAACGTATGCGAAGGTTATGATCCCCAGAACATAGTTCACGGCGAAGTTGTTGTAGGTCTCCATTGGAGGGTATTTCTTCACTCCAAGGGTACCCATGTGCATCATGGTGCTGAATCTGGACGTGAGTATCCCGGAAAGGGCGTTTCCCTGGTTCAGGAAAGCGGGCAACAGAACCAACAGAACAGGGTAGGCTACCAGGTTCGCAGTCTGCGTCTCCACTATGGTCCCCGCCAGTATGCCGATGAATATACATACGGTCAGCACGGGGAGGGATTCCACGACGATCCTCTTCGCTTCGTCCTTCTTCCGCCTTTTCTTCTTCCGCATCAGAATGACGACAGTCATGCCCAGTGTGAGGGCCAGGAGACCAGTCAGAAGTACATAGACGACGGTACCATCCATATTCAGGCACATCCATGCGGCCAGGAATATGGTCGGTACGGTGGCGACGTCGCCGGCCGCGGCTATGAGCGGCGCGGTTATGTTGTCCACATCCCACTCCCGTTTGAATCCAACATAGGCAATGGCCATGTTGATGAATACGACCATGAGGCCGGCCAGCAATGCTCCCATCATCGATATGAAGATGAACATGTAGATGTCGATCGGGGTCTGATCCGAGAAGAATGCCACGCCGATCGTCCATCCCACGATCCCCACGACCACGGAAGTGATCATGGTCAGGGCCATGGCCCCCTCCACATTGGATCTGAGAATGGACCCCTTCTTGAAAGAGATGCTGAAAGTACCCAGGTGCATGGCGGTACCTATTCGGCTGCCCATAGCGCCGAAGACGTTGCCCCTCAGGCCGTTGGCAGAGTATATCAGGATCATCAGTCCGGGGATGATCATGAGATAATCGCTCATGCCCACCATGATCAGCCCTGCGAAAAGGTCGAACGTGGCGGCGATGATCAGTGCCGTCAGGCTGAGAGAGAATACGGTGCGGTTACGAACGAAAAACCCGTTGGCAACCTTCTCCGAGCCCATAAATCAACACCTCAGAACATATTCGTATCTATTGCGGTAAGGAACCTCAACTATATAGCGTAACCGTCAGAAAAGGGCCTCACATGCAATAGTGCCAGCGGTGCGCCTTTTCTGTCTCCTGAATACGCCTTCAGGACGAAACGGTTAATATACACGGATTATTATAGGTTTCTTGAAAGGTATCCGCGGATGAACGACGACGAACATTCTGATTCCAGTCGAATGGAAGCGACGGTCAGGGAGTTGCTGACCGAGATGAAGGATGCATCCGAGACCATAGTAGATCTCGCTTACGCCTCCCTGATGTACAACAGCAAGGATATGGCGGAGAAGGTTGAGGAGATGGATCGCGACATAGACGATATGAAGTTCGCGATACGCACCAAGATCCTGATGGCAGTAAGGACCAAAGAAGATGCACGGGAGATGACCGGTGTTCTACAGGTCGCTTCGGCCGCAGACCGTATCTCCGAGGCTGCAGGGGAGATAGTCAAACTTTTGAATGTTCCCAAGGAAGAGAGGCCGTTCATCAACGACATAATCAACGAATCCGACGAGAAGATAATGATGACCCGTATCTCCCCAAGATCCGATATGGCGGGCAACACCATAGACCAGCTGGCAGTGGAAGCCTCCACGGGTACGAAGATAATCGCCATGAAGAACCGCTACGGCTGGATATACAATCCGGACGGGGATGTGAAGCTCAGGGCCGGCGATGACATCATCGTTAACGGGTCGCAGGACGGTTTCAACAGGCTGAAGAAGTTCGCAAGCGGAGAGCTCCCCTGGGAATTCCCAGAGATGGAATTCGCGGAGGACTGATCATGGACAGGCTCGATTCTATGCTTTTGGAGCTTAAGGACACGTCCGAGTTCATGGTGGATCTGGCCTATTCATCCCTTCTTTACAACAATCGGGACATAGCCGAAGAGGTCATAAACCTGGAAGTCAAGATGGACGAGCTGGGGGATGAGATACAGAAGAGCCTTCTGGACATGGCCAAGAAGAATCCGGAAAGCGTCATGAAGGCCTTCGTGGTCTTCAGGCTTCAGATCGCTATTGAGGACATAGCCAATGCAGCAGCGTCAATAGCCGACGTGGTTCTGCGCGGCTACGCTAACAGCCCCGTCATTCATATGAGCATCAAGGAGTCAGAATGGACCATAGAGAGGGCCACGGTATCGGAGAGATCCATTTTGAGGGACAAGACCTTGGGGGATATGAGGTTGTGGAGCCATTGCGGCATGTTCGTCATGGCCATAAAGCGGGGCGCTCAATACATATTCAGGCCAGATAAGTGGACAGCACTCAGGGAAGGGGACGTGCTGATCGCTGTCGGCCCGGAGGAGAGCGCGGATTATTTCATAGAGCTGGCGGACGGCAGCAGGAAGGAGTTCTGAGATCTTTCGTTCTGATTCCGCAGATGTGCATAAGGGCATCCCTGAAAATCTCTTCGATTGATATGGATGAGGCCATCCATCGATCGTCCCCTGCATAGATCTGCCTGTGATCGGATTTTGCACTGGCTTCAAAATTGCCATTTACAATTCAGGGTATTGCTTGCAGATCTGTGTTCTTTAGACCTGACAAATAGCAGATCCTTGAAAACCTGATCAACGGTGTTGATTCTTCGGATTCCAGATGGAAAGTGGTAGCCTCGCGCAGATTTACCAGACTTTCTGAAGAGCTGGCTGATGAGAAAATTAAGGCTGTTAAAGCTTACCCACGGACAACCGAGGATCTGATCTTCAACGATGAAGGTGCAACAAGGTTTGCAAAGCGTTTCGTCGAGCTCAGTATAGGTGTAAGGGGTGGGCAGGAATGACCGACTCTCTGCAACAGTGCCCGCTCCATCCGGGAGTGATGTGCGCAGCAACCTACGAGCTCGCTCTCAGCTCAAAATGCATAGGATGTAACTCACCGGTTCTGACACAAATCGACCGTGATTTGATACGTATATCCCTGCGCCGTGGAGGAGCACGATATGAGGAAGGTGCAGCATATGTCTGACCCTTTTTCTGGGATTGATTTTGTGCGGTCTGCAATATTCACAGTGGTAAGATCCTACGATCTCCCGCCTGAGGATGAAGGAAGGTTGCGCAAAGCCCTCTTGGCGTGTGATGCTTTACTCAACGGCCTCAACATACCAGATCTTGACTCGGTGGAATCTAAATGACCGAGATTTTTGTGGTGGATATCGAGACCACGGGGCTTATCGGAGGGCCCTCCGATCTGGTAGTGGATATCGGTATTGTTTTGGCAGACACCGATGAAAGCATCGTTGAAGATTGGTTCTCGACGGTAGTCGGATATCCGGAGACTGTTATGCGGCGCTATGCCGGATCATGGGTCTTCCGGAACACCGACCTTACTCTAAATCAGGTGTGTTCTGCTCCAGGCTGTCAAAAAGTGATCGAGAGGGTATCCAACATCCTCTCCGATGAGCTAGTTACATCATACAACACAGACTTCGACCTTCAAAGGTTCCTTCTCAAGGATCCATGGAATCTCTCTGTTTACGAAGCGCCATGTATAATGAAGTCTGCTTTAGAAGCATATCCAGATTGCAGCAATGGACACTATCCGCGTTTGCAGCGCATTTATGATATGTTATGTCCAGACGATCCTGCCAAAGTCGATGGGAATCAGCGTCATCGTGCGCTTTCAGATGCACGTCAGGCTGCCCATGTCCTGTTAAAAATGTTCAGTTCAGGGCACTACTTGCCGGAGGCGATAGTGTGACTAAGTGCATTTTCTGCGGCAATTCATGTCACTTAGATTTACTCCCAGGTAAGATCATATTGAAATGCTCCAGATGTGGACACATAAACCTGTATACAAGGCTGTGTGATGATCATTATCAGGACCGAGAGAACGATTTCGATAGGATTTTTTCTTTAGAGCATCGCAAGTACATCCGGGGGAGATCCCAATGAAAGTCGACCATCTGAAGTCGGCCCGCGATGGGATCATGTCAGTTCTCGGAACCACAAATCCGTCATCACCGCATTATGACTCATGGCATGAAACGAACAGGGGGCTATCACCATCTGAACGTAAACGACTGATGATCGCCTTCTCTCTTATCGGCATCAGATCAGGAGAGAGACTGTCAAAATCGAAGCTTCTCGCCTATCTGGACAAAGAGCTCGTCTTGTGGGGGGATATGCCATGAATACGTCATCTGTTCTGGATTCCATCCTGGATGATGCCGGCAATCGCATTGGCATCATGACGCCGGGTGGCCCGATCTATGCCCTTGATCCTGTTGACGCTCAACTCCTAGCAGAAGCGAACGAGCGTGCGGCGGTCGCAAAGGCTGCCCGCCACAAGGAGAAGGATAAGAAGCTGCGCGAACAGAAGATGACGGAGCTCCTTAAGGAGACCGACGTCAACCCTGCCCTCGTGCCCGGAACCCTTACTGATATTACTATCGAGGAAAGGTGGCTGATGGAGCTCGCCTTTAGGAAAAATCAGGGCGATTGTGTCCCTTTGCCATATGCAGTCACAGTCCTAAACAAGCGCCGGGAACTTAAGCCCTTGACGAAAGACGCAGTTGGTAAGAGAATTGACCGGGCAGCCCGTCGTTTATATAACAGAGGGCTTGCAACCATCGAAATTCGCGATGACGGGCTTAAATGGCTATCAGTTTCCCGTGAAAGAGTGGTCGGTGTAATACGCAAAGAAGCCTCCAAAAAGGCTTCCCTGTGCCCGCCTACCTTTAACTTGATTAAGGTACCTTGCGAAATTCCAACTTCCCAAAAACAACGAGTGAAAGCTGACCCGCTGGCCATGCCAAAAAGATGTTCTCTGGAGAGACTGAGAGCGTGTAAGCTTATCTCTGGATTGAAGATGCTCTCTAGGCCGGATAAAGTAGAGGTCAACTATCTTTTCGAAACATACAATGACAACGTCAATGAGAAGATCATTGCGTTGCTTGATCTCAAAAAAGATGAAGTTATTGGTTCAGAATATTCGACGCGTTTCAACGATTTATCCAAAGCCGCACGGTCACTGAACAGATTCGATGTTTGTCTGGAGACGTCTCTCCGCGAACATTCCAAAGCGGTATTCCTGACTCTGACCACAGATCCAAATCTTACGGATGAAGATCGTGCTGCTGCCAAAGCGGCTAGGATAGACGAAGCACTCTACAAACTCAGTCTTCCATATCTTACTGAGAAGAGCCGCAAATATTGGCAACGAAAATTGTATCGAGCCTGGGGCCCGGACTATGAGATTTCAGATCTTGAAGAGAGACTCTCTGCGGGCGAATACAGCCCCGATCAAGCTAAAAATGTCCGTCATCGCATAGCGCTCCTCCAATCTCAAAAAGAAGAGGCAGAGAAACTATATTCTCTGCTATCTGAACCATCAGTTGGCATACGCACAAAGGAGAGAATAGAAACTGCGTTGAAAAAAATGGGTAGATGGCAGTATAAACATGATCCAAATGGTTTTTCAAGTATATGGGAGGCTAATCGCAGTTTCTCAAAAGCATGGAACAAATTCCTTTCTTATCTTACAAAAAGGAATGATGGCATCAGACCCAGATATATTGCCTCATACGAATACACAGACTCCGGACTGATGCACGTCCATGCCTTGATTTTCTTGGAGATGCTGCCATCGAACGAGGAGATCTCCCGCGAATGGAAGAGATGCGGCCAAGGAGAGATATCCTATGTTTACGGACTTCGCAATATCAAGAGCCGCGATGGCAAAAAACGGGAATGGAGATGGAATTCCCAATCAAGGCCATCTGATGCGAAAACAATGTCTGGCGGGGACTACTTGAAAAAGTATGTCAAAAAATGTCTTCTGGCAATGATGGACAGATACACTTCTCCATCCGAGATACAATCACTATACTGGGTTTTCAACAAGAGGATGTACACCAACTCCAGATCCCTAGATACGAAGGAGGACTCTAAAGGAGAGAATGTTGACGAAAGCGAATCAGATTTCATCTTCTTGAAAGTCTACACGTCTGACGAAGCCGAGGAGATGGTTGATCGCATGGTCTACCATCGTTCCCGTCCAGAGTGGCAATGTCTTGATCCTCCTGATGGGGTGAGCACATGAGATCCATCTCAGCACAATCCTACTATGAGATCCCGGATCTGGAGGATCGGCAGCGCAGAGTAGAGCAGTGCATTGCCCTCTATCCTGGTATGAGTTACAGGGATATTGCCCGGAAGACTCGCATGGATCCAAATAATGTAAAGTCGAGGATCACCGAACTTTTGAATCAAGACCGTATCATAATTTCTGGGCATAAACGCGATCATAAGACGAATAGAATAGTGAGGCAATATAGGGTGATTAGATGAGTTTCCTTGATTACATCAAAAATCTAGGTTGGCAAGTATCAAGTGATAACAAACTCACCCAATGTCTGGATTGTATCAACAAAAGAAGGGAGATGATCTGATGTCCATTATCATAACACAAGAACATCTTGAAATACTGCTAAAAAAAGTCCAGGAATGCGGAAAAATACTGGAATCATCAGAACTCAACGAGGCTCCAGTTATAATTGGGATGTTAGTGTATTGTGGTGCTGGAGGAGACCGGGCCCTATACAGACAGGTATTGAAAGCTGCCATCAGAGTCTATCCGGAGCTCTATGAGATATTGGAGGAGATCTGATGGCTCGCATATGTATCAGATGTCTCCTGCACAGAAATCTGAAGACAGGTGCCACGATCTGGATGGCTTTGAGGAGTGGTTAAATGTCAACGATCAAAGCCATGCTATCTTCTAACGATAATACGTGGAAGATTGCGGTTCAAGATGGGGGGAGAGCAGAGAGATTCTGCACCGTTCCCTTCTTCGATCGCGTATTAAGGGATAAACAATGACCCCAGAACGTGCTTTATTGGTCGATATAGACAATTCAACTAAGCGTAAATCTGAATATCCGAACCTGGCCCTAATGAAAATCGCTTCAAGGGTTAAAGCGGATGGCGGAATAGCTGGCTTTAATGTTTTTGACCCCACCAACATCTATATTTCAGTAGTTTTTGATTACAATCTCAATTTAGCTAAATCATCCGCTAAATTCCTATCATTAACCTATCCTAATGCAACCATTGATCTGGGGGGATCGGGCTACGACATCAGTAAAACACTTGATGATAGGACAGAGAAACAGACCCCAGATTATACGTTATATCCAGATATTGATTATTCCATAGGTTTTACTTCCAGAGGATGCGTTAGAAACTGTGAATTTTGCATAGTGCGCAAAAAAGAAGGTAGCTTTAGAATAGCACAGCACCCATCAGAATTTCATAACCCGGAGTTCAGAAAAATAGTTCTGATGGATAATAACATACTGGCTAACAAAGATTGGTTTTTCGATATAACCGATTGGATATTAGAGAATAGGCTAAAAGTCGATTTTAACCAGGGCCTGGACATAAGACTAATGAATCCAGAAATAGCTGATCGCCTGGCAAAATTACACCCAATAAGTGTTTGGCGCTTTGCTTACGATAGTACAGATTATTCCAAAGCAGTATATCACGGTATCCAAACGCTGGCAGATAATGGAGTTTCCGTTAGGAACGATTGTCAGTTTTACGTTTATCTCTCTGGCGATAACTGCTTTGATGATGCCCTACGGCGATGTAAAGAGTTGAAAAATTGGGGAACAACCCCCTATCTTATGGTAAATACGCACGCCGAGCGCACCCAACGGATACGAAACCTGGCCCGTTGGTGTCGCCCCTGGCTCTTTTGGTCTATTGATTACGAGAATTATAAAGCGGAGTTGTAAATGCGATGTACATAAACGGATCTTGGATTGAATCGCCAACTTTAGAGACATGGCAATGAAATGTGAAGTTGATGTGAAGGTCATGATTATCAAAAACGAGGTACTATAATGCAAATGACGATAGATATGCAGGTGGCAGAGATCGTACCTCCGAAAAGGCCTGAGAAGATCTATCGCAAGTGGTATATTCGCGATAAGTCCGCTAATCTCATTGACCAGCTCTCTCTGCTGACTGGAAGAAAGAAGCAAGACATTGTAGATGACGCGATTCATATTGTAGCCGCGATATATTCTGAGGATCCGGACAAGATCCGAAACATGCTATCTGAGTTTTATTCAGATGGTATATAAGCAATTTCGATTAGTTCCTTTTTTCACAGATTATAACGACACATTCCTTCCTATTCTCAGAGACCTGGCATAAGACCCGGTCACAGATGTGTACACATGAATACGAACAAAAAGATCATGGGCCTCCTCGTGGCCCTGGCGGTGCTTGCAGTACCATGTTTTTGTCTTATGGGTTCTTCCTATGAGTCTGAAGCGGCCGCCGGGACTGAGGTTGACCCTATCCTTGTTCTGCCTGGGCAGACTTGGAGATACACCCCCACGTTCCCGGCAGATCTCTCTCCCACTCTGACAGTCTCCGCCAATGCTGCCTCGCAGCCCGGTGAGGGAGCCACCTATGCGACGACCTCCGGATACGCTAAGGTCACCGGCGGCACCATAGATGTCGTCGTTCCCGCGGAAGCTACAATAGGTAATTATTACGTCACCATCAAGGCGTCCACGACTCAGCCTACACAGGTCACGTATCAGAATGTGGTATTCCAGATACAGGCCAAGATAACCGGTACCGGCGGCACAGCATACGCCTCTGAGAGTGGCGCCCAGGATGCCTTCTCAGTCTCTGCGTCCAAGTCAGCTACCTACACCATCACCGATTACGGTACACTGACCAACGGAGCGACCAAGGTCACGATCAACTCCTCTACCGGAGCATTGACCGTTAACGCAGTCTCCGGTGATGCGGGAACACACACGATCAAGGTCAAAGCAACGGCTACTGACAACCCGACCAACATAGTGACGATTAACGTCACCCTGGTGATCAAGTCAGCAGCAAGCTTTACCTCGACTCCAAGTGCAGGATTTATCGTATCTACTGGAGACTGAGCAGTATGATGAAGAGAACGATAGCCCTGACCCTGGCTCTCCTGATGACAGTCTCCGCTGCGGCGGGGATGGTCTCATTCATGGGGGAGAGCGAGGCTGCCGAGCCTGAGCTGCCTGTTGATGTGGTGTGGTTCTGGAACGTCCAGATCTTCTCCACAGCCACCAATGCAGAGGATGTGAGATGGGAGTTCAACGACGGATCTCCCGCGCTGGACTCCAGAGACCAGGGTACTCCTGAGTACGACGATATACTCGCTGCCAACGGCGGAGACGTATGGAATCCGGTACACCAGTACCCTCATGTTAAGGGTGTGGACTACGTTCTTACCCAGACCGTCTACAACTCCTTTGAAGGCGGCTCCTCTGACAGCATGAGCTCCATAATGAGAGTCATGGGACCCCCGACGGTGACCTTCTCCGGTGAAGGAGTGGCCATAGACCCGGTTTCCGTCCCCTATGACGAGAATTGGATCTCTCAGCCCGTAGCTCAGCCGGAAGACCCGGCAAGGGAAGGATTCGTCTTCGACGGATGGTATACTGACGAAGAGAGAACGACCGAGTACGTCTTCTCTTCCAAGGTCAGGAGCGACGTCACACTGTACGCCAAGTGGACCGCAGAGATTGTCACGCACACCGTGACCGTGATCTCCGCCGAAGGTTCAGTCAGCTACACTGTTGATGACGGCAGCACTCTGGACTCAGTCTACGTGTATGCGACCGGTGGCACGACCGCATTCTTCAATGATGCGGATCACACAGTCGCATACGATCCGGAGTCCTCTGTGACAGAGGACCTGACCGTATACGCCGTATTCATATCATCCTCAGTTCCGGATGAGCCCATCTCTCCGGAGCAGGCCAAGGAGTGGATAGAGCAGAATGCGGTAGCAGTAGTGATGGCGGCAGTCGGCTCTGTTATCCTGATAGCAGCGCTCTATACCGGACGCCCGGTCATGATCCTGCTTGCGGTCGGTCTCATAGCGATAGCGGCCATCGGTATCTTCGATGTGGTTGACATACCGAAGATCATAGAAGGATTCCCCTGGAGGGGATTCATATGAAGGATCTCTCCAGGCCCCTTCTAGCGACGCTTGCGGTGCTGGCATTAATGACCGCGGGATTGGCTATGGTCATTCCCGCGGACGACTCTTCCGCTACCATCACATCTGGCTCTGCCGGTACGAATGCGACATGGACCTTCGATTCCGAGACGAAGGTCTTAACTGTTTCCGGAACTGGTCCAATGAATGATGGTTATTCCTCAGGAATGGCTATCACAAGTGGATTTGGATGGGAAGTTGAGACAATTATAATCGAGCAAGGAATAACTACGATCGGAATGTACGCCTTCTCCCAATGTTGGGCTACATCAGTAACCATCCCTGACAGCGTCACTTCTATCGGAGATTTTGCATTCTATTACTGCACCAAACTCACATCCATAACCATTCATGACGGCATCACATCCATTGGGATTTCTGCATTCGAGAGATGCTCCAGCCTAACATCCATGACCATACCTGCAAGCGTCATATCCATAGGCACCAAAGCATTCGCCTGGCTTACTCAAATAACAGAGATAGTCGTTTCACAGGATAATCCCAATTATGCTAGCATAGATGGTATACTTTACAACAAGAGCCTAACCATTTTACATACGGCTCCCAGCGGATATACTGGCAATCTCGTAATTCCAGCAAGCGTCACTTCTATCGGCAACGGCGCATTCTATTACTGCACCAAACTCACATCTATTACCATCCCCGACAGTGTCACATCCTTCGGACTCGAAGCATTCTCAAATTGCTCCGGCCTCACATCCATAACGATACCCGACAGTGTCACATCCATCGGGACCTATGCATTCGAGAAATGCACCGGCCTAACATCCATAACCATCCCTGACAGCGTCACTTACATCGGCAACGGCGCATTCGGCTATTGCTCCGGCCTCACATCCGTAACTATATCTAAAAACGTCACAACCATTCTATCAAGCACATTCAAGGACTGCTCCATCCTAACATCCATAACCATTCCAGATAGGGTAAAATCAATCGGAGGCAATGCGTTCTATGGTTGCAATAATCTCGCAACAGCTTATCTTCCGACCACAACAAGTTTAGATCCGACCAGTTTCCCTGCGAATACCACTCTCTTTCGTAGCATACCCTCAGTCGCCATAGTCTCCAACCAGAGTGACATCTTGATATTGACCGGGTCCAACTTCTCGTACAACGTGATAACCGATCCGGAAGACGCCACCATATCCGTATCCGGCGCATCATGGCTCAACGTCAACGGACACCTTATCTACGGCACCGTGAGCGAGCCCGGAGAGTATACGATCACTGTATCTGCTTACAAGGATGAATACGGTGTGGGATCCCAGACCTTCACGGTAACCGTCACCTCCGGACTCGTGTTCATATCCGGGCCCTCGGCAGGATACATTGTGCAGGCAGGAGGTCAGTAGGCATGAATGGGCACAAGATCCTTTCAGCCCTGGCAATGCTGGTCATCATGACCGCGGGACTGACAGTGATCTATTCCGGCAGCGACTCCTACGCGGAGATCACCACCGGCAGCGCAGGGCCTACGGCCACATGGGAGTATGACAGTGCAACGAAGGTCCTGACAATCTCCGGCACCGGGGCAATGACGGACTATGATTGGGGGGCTTCCTTCACATCAGGGATGGATATGGAGATGGTTGTAGTCGCGCAGGGGATAACCCATATTGGAAATTTGACGTTTGAAGATTGTTCTTCCCTGATTTCCGTGACAATACCTGATAGCGTAACCTCTATTGGTGAATTTGCGTTCTCATGTTGTACCAATTTGACCTCTGTGACGATTCCAAGTAGTGTGACGTCCATTGGAGAAGGCGCATTCGAGATCTGCGAGAGTCTGACCTCCGTGATAATACCCGATGGCGTAACCTCCATTGAAGACTACACATTCAATAACTGCCCAGGCTTGGCCTCCATAGTCATTCCTGACAGCGTTACTTCGATAGGGGACTCTTCATTCACTGCTTGTGAAAGTCTGACCTCTGTGATCATTCCACGTAATGTTACTTCGATAGGTAAATATGCATTCACTGGGTGCGTTAATCTTTCGGAGGCATACGTTCCGGCCGCGGCCACACTTTACACTAATGAGTTTGGCGTTATCGTGTTCCCTGAAACGACCAGCATAATCCTGTACGATTCGTCTGTCATAATATCTTCTGCTCAGGAACATATCTCAATAGCAAGCGGAGAGGAATTCACTTATCAAGTTGTGACAGACCCGGCAGATGCTACGATCACTTTAAGCGGAGCGATTTGGCTGACTGTGACTGACCATTTGATTCAAGGTATCGCAGGAGATGAGGGGGAGTATTCCTTTGTTGTATCCGCTTACAAGGAGGGTCATGGGCCCGCAACTCAAATCTTCACGATAACTGTTATTCCGGCGCTGGTAATCACCTCCGGGCCTTCTGCAGGATATTTGATACAAATCGGAGGGTAAGATGAAGTGCAATGTCCTCTCGGCCGTCGTCGTTACGATAATGGTAGCGGCAGCCCTCTCCGTTATGATCATACCCTCGGAAGATTCTGAGGCGACACCGATCTTACCGGAAGGGACGACCCACAACATAGCGATAGGCAGCCCATCCAAGTCGCTGACTGTGGGATACGGGGACTATGTGATTTTCTCCTCAAGCACGAATTACAGTGACATAAGATCCACTTCCGGTCTCACAAAAATAGCCGAGTGGAATAAATCCGTCTCCACAGGCGGATACCAGTTCTACTGGAAGTTCCGCGCGGTATCCACAGGATCCCATGAGGTCTCATTCACAGCCTACGGTGGCGGTCTGCAGATCTTCGGGCACTGGATAATCCAACCGTCTGTCACAACAGAGACCTTCTCTGTGACCATCCCCAAGGTCCAGGTATCAGTTAATACGACGGCGCTGCAGAACATCTCCGTGAAGGTAGGGGATTCATGGTCGTGGGTCCTTGTCCCGTCGGTCCAGCCTCCCGGTGGATGGAGATCCGAGACGATCTACGGCAATAACGATCTGACGATCACGAACGAGAGCAACCGCTCGATACTCACGATCCCTGACATCATCAACAGCCAGACCAAGTATCGCATATCACCGGTAGATCAGAACTATGCCGGCGCTTTCGATTTCGTTCTGACACCAAGCAACCCTTCGGTGACAGTAACCTTCCTGGAGCCGCCGTCCTACGCTGTTGCCGGGGAACAGTGGACATATAACGTGTCCACGGACCCTCCCGGAGCGCTCTTGACCTATGAGGTCACTGCAGGCAATGCAAGCAATGTCAATCTTGTCGTCTTGTCCGACGGAGGCAACACCGGCAAGCTCACAGGAACCTTCTCTGCTGCAGGCCAGTACACAATAAGGCTGACTGCGACGGCTCCGGGATATGATCCTACCGCGAAGAGTTTTAACATCAACGTTGCGACCCCCTCCGTCATATCTGGAGAGATCACAGTAGGCAGCATATCCGCTTATGAGAGATTGGGATTCCCCGGACTATATGATTTCATGGCGACCGGATTCGGCAATTATTCTTCGATCGAATGGGAATTCGGCGACGGATCATCCAACGACTACAACATAACGCAAACAGAGCATCAGTTCGATGGATCTGGCTCATGGGTTGTTAGTACAACCTTTGCAAATTCCACATCGTCGATAACGATAGAGACACCGGTCCTGATCATAGACGGCATACCTCTTGAGGAGGTCCAGTATGGCGCATATTACACATACACCTGCCCGGTCCCGTCCTCAGGTGTGGTCACCGCAGAGCTGCCTCCATGGCTTACTCTCGGAGCTCCGTTCACCGCCGCAGGAGGCGCAAGATATATCACTGTCTCCGGCACGGCTAACCTCACCATGGCGGAGATGATCGACACAGTCTACAACTGCAAGATCAAGATTGGAACAGAGACTTGGGAGTCATGGACCGTCACCGTGAAGGCGGCAGAGTCCCTCGTTCCCATAGCGAAATTCGACGCGGAGCGTGACGGTCTCAAAGTTACTGTAACGTCTCAAGCGCTTTACGCTAATCTTGTATCCTACACAGTATATGACGCAGTCGGCAAATTCCTCTTCTCTGCAATAGGCGATTCCTCTGGGGACGCGGTCCTAATGATGCCCTCGGACGGCACATACATAATCAAGCAGTCCGCGACAAGATACGGTACGGACAAGATAACGACGGACTGGTCCACGATAAAGATAGACGTCCTCTCGTCGAAGACGGATACGACACCAGTAGAAGAGGAAAAAGAGGAGATCTTGGATCTCCCAGAGCCGATCTATGCGGATGTGACCATAGCAGCCATCATATCGCTGATCTTCGGCGGATTGACGATACTGGCATTCTACACCGGGCGTTGGGGCCTCGGATTCGTCTGTGCTCTGCTGACCCTGATCGTCATAGCAGGCAGCTACCTGGTAATCACCGGTACGATAGCAGAGATCCCATGGATTGAGTGGAGGCAGAGACTATGAAGAAAAGCACGAAATTGGCATTGACATCTCTTGCGGTGACATTCATCCTCGCAGCGTGTATAGTGGGAGGTCCGGTACTAAACGAGGAGCCTGAAGAGGTCTCTGCTGACCCGGTCCTTGTGCCCGTACTCATTCAAACAATATCTCCAGGTCTGGCCACCGGATTCTTCGCAGTAGGTATGCTGACCGGCGCGATCCTGATGTATCTCCTCATGAGTTCTGCCGGGGACGATGTGGATCCGGAGATAGCCCGTAACTATCGTAATTACGAAGCTGAGCTGATAGAGACGAACTTTGGCAACGTGGCCAATGTCCTAAAGACCGTAACGACCCAGGACAGCAAGCTGTGGCGCTTCACAGAGAGCCACTGGTCCAGAGCGCAGGAGCTTGCAGTAGCCGATCTCTACGCATATCTCGACGATTACGACGGGGACATACTTTTCAACAAGAGCCTCGGCCGTGCTACAGTGACCAATCACACGTACACAATGCAGTCTTTGATGGACTTCGTCTACTACGATCTTTCTGAAAGAGGATCTGATGAATATTCCAAGGCCACATACGATCCCTCGGTATTCTCTTACGGCATACGATGGGATGGCGGCAGCATCGACGGCGGCAGAGATGCGGCGTCCTTCCTCTATCCAGACTCATGTGTCATAGCGATACCCACTGAGGAACACAACCTGGTATATCTCGACACGGAGCTCATGGATGGGGACAGGAAAGCCACGTCCGGCATGATCTACATCTCCGGATCTGGAACGATGACCCATACTGAGACCCTGGGCGCATACACCGCGACAGACGGCGTGCTTGACATGACGGCCATGCCCTCCGGCGTATACTCCCTGTCTCCCGGAGCGATGTATGCGGGCAACTTCACACCCTCCCTCTCTTCAGCAGCGGCAGATCTCACCGGCGGAATGATCATAAATCATGAGTCCGGGCAGACCTGGGCCATGGCGGACGGCGATGATCTGAAGATCATTAGGAATGGCGTCGTGGCAGAATCCTCCACACTCGGCTATTTCGTTGATTACGACGGACCGATGAAAGAAGGAACAAACGATCGTCAGAGATACGTCGACCTCGCACCCATGATAAGGGCTTGGAACGACATGATCTCCTCTGTTGAGTATGTCACTGAGACGGTGAACGCGAACGGCCAGGCTACATGGGACATATTCGAGTCAGTCGGAGCGGTCAGCCAATTCGTATCTCCGTCCACATTGTACCTGGTCAATGAGAACGTATCCTACACCGCTGACCAGCGCAGAATGATGTACGTCTCGGCAATGGAACAGGTAAGCGGTTACTATCAGGGCAACAAGGCCCGTCTCTCCGCGCCTATGACCATATCCAAGGAGACCATGGATCTCTACTGTCACGGCGACATCTATCTGAATGGAACCCTGGTGATAGAGAACGCCGTGTTCTCTCCGATGACCTATCTTGAGTCCATGACCCTTGCGACCGGGATGAACTCGTGGAATGCGGCAGGAGCCTGCATGATATGGGACACGTCCGAGGATATGGAGTCCTGGGGGGGTACTGCAGAGAACGGCACTCTTCTCCCCATGTCCTCTGACGGAAAGTACACTGTGGACATTGAACAGATCGTGTACAGCCAGACTTCTGTGCCGAGCATCACTCTGACGATGACCGAGATGTCGAAGATGTTCGTGGATGCGATCGACTGGGACCCGGCTTCGGAGCCGCCGAGCCACGACGATAATGGCAGGATCGCAGCTCTCATAGTCACGATCATCGGTGTGCTTCTGGCATTCGCTGGATTCTACTTCCGCAGTCCGGTCTTGATCATCATCGGCATCGCGGTGATCTTCCTAGGTATCATGGTCGTGGAGTCCCTGTACGCAGAGCTCCTCAAACTGGGGGTGATCTGATGTTAATAGAATCTTGGTTCGCAGCCAACTCAGAGTCGATAGTCTCGTTGCTGGTCGTCGTCGGCCTCGCGATTCTTGCCTGGAAGACCAACATCGGTCAGATGCTGGTAAATGTTCTGGCTATTGTCGCAAAGTTGCGCATCGTGCTGGTGCTGGCAATAGTCCTGGTGTTAGTGGTGATAGTGGCAATGGAGGTGCTGTAATGAGACTTATAGTGGCTGCAGCCACAGTCGTTGTAGGGATAGCCGTGCTGTTCCTGATTAGCATGGCATTTGGGTATCTACACTACTGGACGTTGGAGGTGCTGCCTTGATTGGACGCATTGTTGTCAGCGGAGTCATGATCGTGGGTGCGATTTACTGTATCGTAGCGCTGATAAGACTGTATCTTGACGTGGTTGGGGTGATGCTCTGATGTTCGTTAACATAATCAAAGGGCTTCTGGCAGTCTCTGGCGCGATCTTCCTTGCACTATCAGTTGTCACGCTCATCGGTATGGTACTGATCTGGCTGAATGGAGGTGTCGTATGATTGGATATATCCTCTCTCGCGCAGCCATGGTCCTAATCACCCTGATTCTTCTGACTGCTGTGACGTGGGAGACATACCATCTCATAGACTGGACGATGAAGCTGTATGAATTGAATGGGGACGGCACACTTGCAAGCTATCTCCGGATACACGCCAAGACCTATGTGGATCACATATTCGGAGGTATGATCTGATGTCTACGTTGGATCGTGTCTCAGAAGTCGGGACCTGGGCCTATGACCATGGACCGATGATCATCGGCATTTGTATGATAGTGGCATTCGGCTACTGCTGTTGGAATCGAAGAGCTAAGGGGATACTGGTCTCCGGACTTGGATTGGTAACGTCTCTGCTCCTTGGGTGGTAACGTGCTGTACACCATAGCTATAGCAACCGGATGTGCCCTGATTGGGGTGATAATGGGATCTATAGTACAGCGTACTGCAAGGTTCCTTTATCCGATAGATTGGATGTCCATCGCGATCATGGCTGGACTCACCATAGATGCCATACTCGGTCTGGCACCTTGGGACCCAATCTGGTACATACCATATCTTTTAGGATTCTGGGTAGGATATCTGCTAGTAGGCAGAACGAGATATGTCATGGCTTTGGATGTTTCCATACCATCTAAAATCGTGGTCATGCGACCTTGGGTTCTTTACGATCACAACGGGGTCACCTGCATTCAGAAGCAGACCAACCGCGATCTTCTTCGCCGCCAGCTTTTTGGAGCCCATAACGAGCTTGTCGATGATACCGGAGCTCCTATTCAGATAGAACCAGACTGGCATTCTGATTCTAAGTATCCTATGTTCCCCGCATTCGAGAAGCCGCTCATAGTGCTGGAGAAATGTGAGGAGATATCAGAGGTCCGTAATCTTTGGCTAGGTATCAAAATCCGTATTCCCAGTACAGTCATAACCTTGGGATTTGCATCATCCACATCGAAGCTGACTCTTCTCAAGTCTGCAGATGTGCTTGACCAGCAGCAGCGCATGATCGTGCAGCTTAACGGAGAGGTACATAGACTCATGACTGCACAGGGACCGAAGCTAATGGAGATGGCCATCAGGATCAACAATAAGGCACAAAAGACCACGCCTGAGAATCGGATGTTCGAGTTACTTATGACTGAGGATGTGAAGAAAACGAAAAACGGGGCCAAGGCCCGACTGGAAGAAATGGAGGTGGAGAATGACGATACCGAAACCGCAGCTTAGGCTGAGCACTGAATTGAAGAAAGCGGTCCACTCCAGTGAGGAGTATGAGGACATGATGACCCTCGTCCAGTTCATGGTCAAGGAACGCTCTGAGCTCGCCATGCGGCTGTCGAGGATCTCAGTGCAACTAGAGGCATTCTACACTGCAGGCGGGAAGATCATCAAAGGGGATAGGACCGTAACGATCACTTTCGAGAATTTTTCATACGTGATACGATACAACGAAGACGGGGATGTATGCGAATACACTGTCCACAACCCATGCAATTCGATCGGAGTAGATCTTGCGCACAGGATCTTCTTCTGCTCATACATACGGCCATGGTATATCCAAAAGCTGAATCAGATCGACGAGCAGCTCGCCGATATAGACAACGACAATACCTTGCGCGGCATTGCAGAGATCCGTAAGGCAATACGCGGAGACAAGTGGCTGACCATCTCATCAATCTCCGGTACTGCAATACAGTCCGAGGAAGATATTGACCCATTCGGGATATTCGGAAGTGGTAATGGATGATCGTTCCCGCCGCCCGTCTGTCTCTGAGCATTCATCAGGGAGCCGGAGCCATGTCCATGGATGAACTGTTCCCGAAGAACAAAATCTACGACATCACCCAGGAACTGAATGCCAGGATTTTCCTTCCGATGCCGAAGGGATCCAGGGTGGCCAAAAGCTCAGTCTGCATAGTAGGTGGACAAGGGTCTGGGAAAAGTATTCTCCTGGGATATATGCACCAGATCGCAATAGAAGACTATGGAGCAGATAACGTTCATTGCATACACACCGACGATATACGTGTTGCCTTGGACCTGCTGGATGACAAGCCGGTACAGCTGGTCATCATTGACGATGCAATGACTAACGCATCCAGCAGAGAAGTTTTCAAGCAAACTGATATAATCAAGACTTACAACAGATCCCGTCACGTCTATGAAGAGCGTCTGAACGGCAAGCCCGGCCTAATAATCTATCTTTGGGCATGGCAGCGCTTCGGTGAACTAGATCCTGCCTTCCGGCAGGGGGACGCTGTCATCTTCAAGACCGGTATCGCCGAGCCGTCAGAGAAGCGCCTCATATCTGGATTCATCGGACCCTGGTACACAAAGGTTCTATGGCAGATCTGGGACAAGATGAATCGTGGGAACAATGCGATCAAGTCTGTAAGCGTTGCAAGGATCTCTTCTCTGGAAGGATCCCGCAGCGCAGGAGTGTACAAAGCTGCCATGCCTGAGATCAATCTCCCACCTATTGTCCGCTCGGAAGATCACTTCCGTGACAACAGGACGGAGGACGAGATCCTTGAGGCGCAGAGAGATAAGCCGGGATGGGACCGCAAGATAGAATGTTATCTGCTCTCCAGGGACGAGAAATTGACTCAGGAGGAGATCGCCGTAAAGCTCGGAGTCTCCCAAGGGTTCGTCTCGAAATCTCAGCAGTCTGTACGAAAACTACTGGAGAAGAAGTGATGCCTATGGTCTAATGTGTGAGAATATCACAGGAATAACCTGAAATAATTCCGGGGGGTCCCGTGACCCGCTGGTCGCGCGCGCGCGTCACGCGCGCAGGTATAATAGACGCAATCCGATGGAATATTATTCCATTATGGGAAAAAGAGGTAAGAATATGAGTAAACTAGCAAGAATTGAAAAACACAGAAACACGGCACAATTGGTAAAAAGCGGGGAAGCGCTTGTATCAGACCAGACTTATATCACTCCCAGAGGTAAAGGGTTTGTGATTGTGTCGAATGGATTTCTCAAGAGGGTCCATCAAAAAGGAGTTGGTGTAGGAGAATCACCTCAGCGGGCAGTAATTGACAGTAGAGTCAAAGTCTTCGTCAGAGGCGACACGATCTATGCCGGTAATTATGGTAAGAAAAGTAAAAAGGTCGGGACCCTCGTAGAAACTCCCAGATGGAAGTGGGTTACACACGAGAAGATCAAGAAGACTACACTAAAGCATGGAGGTAAGAAATGAGTAGATTTTGGAAGAGGGATCAGGCCCTGACCACTCAAATGAAGATAAACAAGATTGAGAGGGACAAGATCCGCATTGAGAAAGAACAGGCCAAGATTGACCGGATGAAAGCCCAGACTCGGATAAGAGAGAAGAGTGGCGGAGCCTCGGTGAGCGTAACGTTCACAGATGCCACACCGCTAAAGGATCCGCCATATCTGAAGTACGTAAATGCAGCGCCAAAGAAGAGGTACAATAAAGGATCCCGTACCAAAACCGCAGTTCAGGGTCAAAAAGTAAAAAAACAGGCGCGGCACAAGGATGGGCGATTCAAGGCACAAAAATACGGAAGTAAATCCAAGGACCCGCTCATCCCCGGCACAACCGAGACTGGAGGCAGAGTACCGTTTACTGTCGAGAACGGAAAAGTCCCAGAAAAATATCTGATTAGGAGATTCAACGAATTTTATGCAGGTGATGATGCCAAATCGAACAGTAAGTGGAAGGATTATGCGCACCGCACGGAAATCGTGTTCCCTAAAGATGCCCCTCCAGAGTTAATCGGTAAATGGTGGGTTAGACCCGATATGTACGATGTCGAGGATATAGACGCCGCTGGAGATACGAAGAAGATCGTCCAAGACGTCAAGGTTGTCTCCACTGACGCAGAGAAGAAGATCGTGTCTGATGCCGTGAGTAAATCCTTCACTAAAAGTGAGTTGGATGTGATTGCCAAGATGCCGGGAATACGCATATTTCCTCATGCTTTGGGTAGTGGTCATTCGGGAACGTATATGCCACTTTCTGGACAGATCAACGCCGACCGTGAGAATCTGGATAACAATGGAACAATCGTCCACGAGACCGTTCACGCGCTCAGAGACAGAGATAAAAACCGCAAAGGTTTGATGAAGCATAGCGATATCCACGCCATCGAAGAGTCTCTTACTGTGGCCGAGCAGCAGGCCAGAACAACTGAACCCGGATACAGTGGATATTATGGAATGGTCAAGGTCTTCGATACCAAAAAGCGTCGATGGGTAAGGCCCACAATCAAAGAGGCCATACGCATGGCAGAAGAGGATCATGCCCTTTTCGGAGGCGGAAAGGTAGGGTCGGATGCTCAAGCCATAGTTAAGAAGAACTGGGCAGATTCGCACATATCCAGGCTATCATACAAGAGTCACGGAAGGAGTGCAAAATCCTTGGCCAAGAAGTTGTATCCTGAAGAGTTCGGATCAGAGGGCACAGAGATCAAGACCCAGGGTGGCACAGGTAAAGTTGGAGTAACTGCGGATCGGAAGCGTAAGGGGGTGAGGCAAAAAAAGAGATAAATGGTCCACGACGGTCCCCCGAATATCAACTTGAATTCGAAATAATCGTTTTCGGTTACTTTCGGTGACCTCTCCCAATTCGATATATGTATATCGAGCCAGTTTCACCTTCATGGACCTTATGACGGAGAAAATAATTGACACTCTATATATGGAGATCGTCGAGAACATAGATGACGAGACATGCAAAAACTGTCCGATCGTCAGAGCGATCAGAGATCTCAAGGACACGCTGTGCCATGCCAACAGTGACAGGCTGCTCATCGAGCTAGGACTGAGCTTCCGGGCCATGGATTGTCCATGCAACCGAAAAGAGGTCATTCGTTTCGAATAAAATCGTCTAAGGCAGTCAACATCTCGGCTGCCCTTTCACCCTTTTCAGTGAGGGACCAATATACTGTGTCGCGCCGGTCTCCGAGTGCTTCATATCTTGCAAGCCCCATATTTTCTAAGGTTTCGAGCGCTAATTTCACTGTGATATAGTTCATCCCATATTCCTTGGTAAAATAGGACCTCATTACTTTGTTTTCCTGTCTCAAAATAAGCAGAACTTTGGTCTCGATTATCAAATCGGATAATGTTTCCGCCATAGTTTCAGTTACGCAACCGAAAAGAATAATCGTTATCATACAATTACATAATCGTAATCTATTTATTCAACCTCTTCAATTCTAATTACGTAACTGTAATGGTTGCGAAGTTGCACCGCGATGCACACGGCGACAAAACACACATGGAGACAAAGGGGGGAGCAATCCCTCGTGTGCAACTTCTGGGGATTCCCCCTTTCTCCGCCCTCGCCTCGCATCCAAAATTGGACGTGAGAAAATGGAAACAACAGCAAAATCCACAGAACAGATATGGAGCAACCCGGAGGCACTCCTCCTCGATCGCATCATAGACTACATAGGCGAGTACGGGCCCTCTAAGGTCTCCCGGCTCCGCGACAAGCTTAATGTGGACTCCAAAGAGATCGCGCAAGTATGCGAGCTTGGCGAAGCACGGGGGCGTTTAGTCTCCGTAAAGCCCGCAGGGGTATACATCTGGGCTTTTCCACGTGAGGTGGAACTGGCGGAACTGGCTATTACTGAATCCATCCTATCGTATCCGGACTATGCTTACGTCAGCAACCTCGCCAACGGCAAGAATGCCGCCGAAAGGGAGTTCAGACGCGGGGTCATCCGTAGGATGCTGGCACAAGCCAAGATATCTATAAATCGTGAGCCCAACGGTTTCTGCCGCCTCCTTAAGGAGGCGTGACCAATGCTTCGCGCGATCCACGCTAAGACCGGCAAGCCGGTCGAGATCGGCGACGAGATCATAGACCACCGCGGCGAAAAAGCCATTCTCGTCTCCCTGGATAGAGTCAACGAGATGCGCTATGGCGGTCGCAGGTCCGGTAAGGTCTCGTACAGAACAGAGGATGGAGATTTTGGATCCGAGGTCTATGATGGTGTCTTCGGAATCATAGTTATAGAGACAAATTGGGAGAACTCATCCGAGGGTGATTGCCAATGCCAATGATTGGTTACACTCTGCTCGGTGCGGACCAGAAGATCCTTGCCGGCACCAAGACCTCCACCATCCGCCTGTACACCTCGGCAAAGTATGACCGCTTTGCGGTTTCCCAAATAAAAGGTGTGAGGATATGAATAAGCCAAAAAGACTCACAGGCTACAAGATCTGTGAGGATGGGACCCATGGTCCGATGCACGTTGGAGACACTCTGGACGCAATGCAAGAAGCTATTGGCGGTTACTTCGACGTTTCAATTCGCTATGTTGGGCAGGAAAAAAGAGAGTATGCGATCATCTTTGACGGTGAGGGCATTTTACGCGGAAGAGATGTTACAGCGATTTGCCTCAGATATCCAGCATTAGTCGGAGATTTGCTCATTCTAGGCATCGACAATGATGTGGGAGATTTCAAATCTCTACCTAATAATGACCTGGACTACATCTCTAAGTCCTTGAAGATGATCCAGATAACCAATGGCAGTGTAATTGTACGACCTGTTTTGGAGGTGCTCTGATGCACCAAGCGATATGGAATGATACATTCAACCCATTAGCCACTCGTATCTTAGCATTCCTCCAAGATAAAGGAATGGCTTCAGAAGAGCTCATATCTGAAATGCTCTGCATATCCAGCTACACATGTAGAGAGACATGTCTCAAGATCTCTAATTGCGGGATTATCGCTCCCAAGCACATAAGAGAGACGCTTATGTGGCGGCACATCTCAGAGGACCGCGCCTGGCCGGGTAGAGACCTATGATCGTAGACATAAGATTTGATCCACGTTTTCGTCCGCAGATTCTCTCCGGAACGAAGACGTCAACTCTTCGTCGCCGGGCAAAGGGTACGAAAGGAGATCTCTTCAGAGTCGACGACACATACTATCAGATAACGGATGTTAGGCTATGCGACGATTTTCCAATGTTATTATCGCTTTGGAAAGACGAGGGATTCGATACCGCCTTGGATATGCTGGATTGGATTGACGCTCACGACTACGGTCTGCCTCTTTTCATACACCGGTTCGAGCGATACATCGGAGATCTGTCTCTATGTGGAAACGACTACTTTTTGTGCTACAAACCGTACACATCAATGACTCGCCAACGCCTTTGCATACAGAGCTATGAAGGAGTCTATCGTCTTGATTCCGGCAACATTCTCGAAGCCCATGAATGTATGGACCCGCAGTGGGCTGAGGATGAGCCTGAGCCGACTGGTGCGGTCTACTACGAGATCTATGGCCCTTCCGCAATCGGGGAATCTAATCCCGTTGCCATAGATGGCGGCCTGATGGGATATGGTGAGGACGATACCCTCGCAGATCTCGATATGTTCCTTCTCCGGTGCAACCAAGGCTGTATAATGGAGATGATCGGCGTTCCGGACTCATGTAAGGAGGCTTGAGATTGAGCAAGCTGCCTACATCTCCGGAGACCTGCATGGCCAAGTTCCGCCGCCATCTCGAATCTGAGAGTGTGTTGTCTCCGATGACGATCGAGTTCTACCATGCTACGCAGCACGCTGTGACGGCGATACTGCGTGACGGGGGACGCAGAACACTCCCATATGAGATCTCAGAAGCAGACATTAGGTGGCTGATGTACGAGGAGTTCCCTCGCAGGAGATTCACCTTCCATACACAACGAGGTTACATCTTCGCTCTGCATCAGCTCATGCAGTACTACAATAACAACGCCGTTGGTCGCATGAAGATAAAGTGGCCCAACAATGAGCGGCCTAACGTTGATTGGCTCACCTTCGAGGAGGCGGAGCAGCTTCTGAGGTATCAGAAGGACCCTCTTCAGAACATGGCGATCCACTTGATGCTGTGTATGGGTCTTCGTAAGGGGGAGTGCATGGATTTACAGATGGATTGGATCCATGACGGATACATCCATGTTTTAGGTAAAGGGCGTGGAGGCGGTAAATGGCGGCCTATCCCCTATCATAGGGACACTTCAAGGATCCTTGCAGAATATATGAGCTACCGTAGTCAAATGGTGGCGTTAGCCATGAAGAGGAGGCCCTCAACCAAGGATCCTCCGGAGCTCTTCATCACGAATCAACTAGGCGGCAGGATAGCTCCGTTTGGAAATGCCGGCGACGGATGGGATCGCAGGACCGTTATCCCCCTGAGGGAGAAGCTCGGATTCCATTTCACTAATCATACTTTACGCCGGACATTCGGACGCACGATGTACTACATCGGGAAAACAGACATTGTCACCTTGGCCCGGATAATGGGTCACGAGTCAACATCGCAGACTTTGAAGTACATCGGAACGAACATGGATGAGATGAGTTTGGCGATGACCAACTCGCCATTCTAAAAGGAGTGAAAATAGAAGAAAAAGTACAAGATTGGAGGCGAAAAAAACATGGAATACATAGGTGTTAACGAAAATAAAATTGGGGGTGCCAGATGGAAAGTGGTAGCCTCGCGCAGATTCGAACTGCGGTCGCAGGATCCAGAGTCCCGCATGATTGACCACTACACTACGAGGCTATGGGGCCTGCCTAACACGCTGCTCTTTTAATATTTTTCGTAGGTGTCGGCAGGCCACGCCTCTTCATTTCAGAGCTTTGGAGACCTGAGTGTAGATATATTCTATATCTCCGATGCCTTCTATGGTGGCGAGCTTCCCCCTCTCCCGGTAGTATTCTATGAGGGGGTATGTGTTCTCACGGTAGACCCTGAGCCTGTTGCGCACAGTCTTCTCGGTATCGTCGTCCCTTTGGTACAGCTTGCATCCGCATTTGTCACAGACGCCTTCCTTCTTCGGTACCTTGTTTATGAGGTGGTATACGGAATTGCATTCGGGGCAGGAGCGCCTGTTGGTGAGCCTGCTGACCAGCTCTTCGTCGTCCACATCGAGATTTATCGCCACATCGATGTCGATCTCCTTCGCCAGAGCATCGGCCTGCTCCACGGTCCTGGGGAATCCGTCCAGCAGGAAGGTGCCTTTCAGTTCGCGTATCTTGTCCTTCATCATACCTATGATCACGTCGTTGGGGACCAGGGCGCCGGCATCCATGTACTTCTTGGCCTCTTTTCCCAGGGGTGTGTCGTTCCTTACCGCTTCCCTGAGCATATCTCCCGTGGAGAGCCTCACGAAATCGAGCCTGTCGCCGAGAAGCTCGGCCTGTGTTCCCTTACCGCATCCCGGAGGCCCCAGGAGAATGATCTTCGTCTTCATGTTCACCGAGAGGATGCAGGCGATTTAAATTAGCTTCGAACCGTTCGAGTGTTGCTACATATATTTTATTAACGATGTTCTCCATGGAATGTGAGGTGTGCCCAGTGGACAGTGCAATATGCGAGAGTATAGAGAAGGTCGTAGGCAAGGATGGATATTCTACCAGGATAGCGGACCTGTATACGTACGGATTCGACGCATCGATATACCACAAGACCCCTGACATGGTGGTCCAGCCCAGGACCACGGAACAGGTCTCGGAGATACTCAAGATAGCCAATGCTGCCAAGATACCCGTCGTCCCCAGAGGGGCCGGGACGGGTCTTTGCGGCTCTGCGGTTCCCATAATGGGCGGCATAGTCATGGACATGAGCCGTATGAACAGGATCCTCAACGTCAGCGTGGGCGACCTGTGGGTAGAGGTGGAGGCCGGATGCATATACGACGACCTCAACAAGGAACTGTCCAAGCACGGGTTCTTCTTCCCGGTAGGCCCTGGTTCCGCGGAAGCCTGTCTCATCGGCGGTATGGTCGCCAACAACGCATCCGGAATGAGGGCGGTCAAATACGGAGCTACAAGGGATTACGTTCTCGGCGCCACCTTTGTGAAGGCCGACGGAGAGATAGTCCACGCAGGCACCAAGACGATCAAGGACTCCTCCGGATACCAGCTCGCCCGCCTCATGTGCGGCAGCGAGGGAACCTTGGGAGTGATCACCGAGGTAACGCTGAAGCTGGCCATGAAGCCCAAGACTTCCGCCTACATCCTGGCAGCCTTCGACAATGTGCAGGATGCGGGTCGCTGCGTATCGGCACTGATAGCCAAGCCACTGATACCTGCGTCATGCGAGCTCATGGACAGTGTTTCCATCATGGCGGTGAACAAGGCAAGAGGCAATCCGCTGCCGGACTGCAACGCCCTCTGCATAATAGAGGTGGACGGAGACCCGGAGCCTGTCGAGAGGGACATGAAGACAGTTGAGGAGATAGCCAGGAGCGTAGGCGCCATAAGCGTCACCCCCACCAAGGATAAGAAGCTCATAGCCAGCTGGACGGCTGCGAGGAAGGCCGTGATGACCTCGCTTTCAGCCCTCAAGCCAGGGCATTCATCTGTATCTCTTGCGGATGACATGGCTTTGCCGGTATCGAAGATACCCGACGCGGTCACCGCGTATCAGGAGATCGCGAAGAAGTACAATGTGACGGTGGCCACCTACGGCCATGCCGCGGACGGGAACCTTCACACCAAGATGCTCCTGAATCCAACCAGCAAGGATGATTGGGACAGAGGGGCCGCCGCCGTGCATGAGATATTCGACGCCACCATAGCCCTCGACGGCACTGTGACAGGAGAGCACGGGGTGGGGATATCAAAGGCTCCTGATTTCATGAAGGAGAGAGTCTCCTCGATCAAGACCATGAGGGAGATCAAGAGGGCGATGGATCCCAACAACATCCTGAACCCTGGCAAGATCGATCAGTGGGAGGGGACTATACTGACCAACCTGAGATACCCCTGCAAGGAGTATATGTGATCATATCAGGAATGCAAGTGCCAGCACTGCGATGCCCCAGCCGAACATGACCACATAGGCGATCTTGTTCCACCTGAAGATCTTCGATCCGTCCAGAGGCGGTACCGGGAGCATGTTGAACAGTGCCAGGAATGCGTTGAAGTAAGCCATCATGAATGCGACATCCGATAGGATCCCATCGGTGAAAGGCACGAACACGACGGCGCAGGTGGCCAGCAAAAGATTGGTCAGGGGCCCGGACATGCTGATCCTGCCGTTCATCTCCTCTGTTATCCTGCCCTCTATGTATACGGCTCCCGGCGCGGCGAAGAGGAACCCGAACAGGGACATGACGATGGCCAGCATCAAACCTCCGGGGTACATCCTGAATTCGGCCCGTGCGCCGTACTTCTGTGCCACGAACTTGTGGGCCAGCTCATGGAGCAGGAAGCTGAACACTATGAGGATAGCCGATATGGCAAGAAGCATCAGGAACATAGCGGGTCCCGTTCCGTACAATCCTGGCAGTCCGCCGCTGAGCACTATGGCCATAGCTACGGATAGGAGGGTCACGGCGCCGACGATCTCTCTGATCTCTGTGCGGCTGAAAACGGGTTTCTTGAACCCAGGATTCACTACTATGGGATCATCATATCCACGCATGTGCGGTTCTATAGCAGGCAACCCTTAAAAAACAGACGTTGGGTGAAAACAGGTATATCGTCGGAGGTGATGTAGCGGCATGGACAGGAAGAACGCGGCTCACGGGAAGACATCCTTCAGATGGTGCGACGGCTGCGGCACTCTGGTGCTGGGCACAGGATGTGGTTGCGGTTCTCCGGTCAGGTCCTTCGAGGTCAATAGTCCAGGGGATGTCAGGCCCTGTATGGGGGACGGCGTGGATGTTGTGCTATCTCTTTTTGAGAGGGAATTCGGAAGCTCGGCCCCCCTGAAAGGGAAAGCCATTTTCTTGAACAAGGTTCCGGGTGAGGATAGGACCGACGAGATCATAGCACACGGCGCAGTGCTGGCACTTATGCGGTTCAATCTTTCCACAAAAAGATTCGAGCTGGATGTGAGGCAGGCGGGTGCGGAGATTTTCGCCGATTCGGCGATCAAGAATGTTGTGGCATTCTCCGGCATGTCGGGGCATCTCAAGGGAAAGAGCGTTCCGGGCGCTAACATCGGCGAAGTGGCGGGTGAGTTCAGAGCCGGAGCCCCTATTATACTGAAGAAGGGCAGCAAAATCGGCGCAGGAGTGGCCCTTGCCTCATCAGAGGATATCCGCGTTTCGGAGAAGGCCGTGAAGATCCGGAGCATTGACTCCCCGTCAGTCATGCCGCTTTCGCCGGATTCCGACAGAAAGAGATTCGTGGAGGCCAACAGACAGCATCTCTTCGATCTGGAATCTGTGGCCATAAACGAGATCCGTTCGTATCTGAAGAAGAGGAATTTCCCTGTAACGGTATCCTTCTCGGGAGGGAAGGATTCTCTCGCCGCCTACGGCGTGGCTTCCAGGGCCGTCAGAGGACTGGAGCTGATATTCGTTGATACGGGAATAGAGTTCCCGGAGACAGTTAGATATGTTGACGATTTCGCAGAGAAGAACAATCTGGTCCTCCATAAGGCCCGGGCCGGTGATGCATTCTTCAAGAATGTCGATGCATTCGGGCCGCCCGCAAAGGACTTCAGATGGTGCTGCAAGACCTGCAAGTTGGGTCCGATAACCGAGCTTATAGCCAAAGATTTCCCGGACGGAACGATAACGGTCGAGGGCAACAGGATGCTTGAGTCATTCTCCCGCGCCGATACCAGATTTGTCTCCAAGAACCCCTTCGTTCCCAACCAGATAACCCTCAATCCTGTCAGGGAGTGGAACGCATCGGAGATATGGGGATACATCTGGCTCAGGAAGCTGGAATACAATCCGCTTTATGATAGGGACTTTGAGAGGATAGGGTGCTACCTCTGCGCTTCCAGTCTTGGAAGCGAATGGGAGAACGTAGAGAGAGTCCACGAGGACCTATACGTAAGATGGAACGATTATCTAAGGGAATACGCCGCAAAGAAGGGGCTGTCGCAGGAATATGCGGACATGGGCTTCTGGCGCTGGAAGGTCCTGCCGCCGAAAATGGTGAAGCTGGCGGAGGAAATGGACCTCCGTACCGAGCCTAAGAAGACCGATGGACCCACTATGAGGATGCTGAAAGGAGCCTCTTCCTGCGCCGCAGGAGGATATTCAGTAGAGGCGATAGCCAATATACCCAGATCAAGGGATTTCTCTTCTGTGGCCGAAGCTCTCAGGACCATAGGCGAGGTCAGATATTCAGACGAGTTCGAGATCGCCATGGTCAAGACCAAAGGCGCGACGGCGAAGCTCTTCGGCGGAGGAGAGATATCTGTTGTGTCGAACACTCTGGAGGGTGCTGAGACCATGTTCGAGAGGGCGACTAAAGCCCTTCTCAGGGCGCAGATGTGCACATCCTGCGGAATATGCGCAGAGAAGTGCCCCTGCAAGGCAATAACGATAAAGGACGGGCTCAGCATCAACCCGGAGAAATGCAATTCTTGCGGAATGTGCGAGGGATCATGCATGGTCGTTCATTACTATGACAAGATGATGACTGCCGATAACAAACGCGTGCGCACCTGACGTCCTTGGTTTTTCTGGCATGATATCCCGGCTTCCGCGGATTATCGGGAGGATTATATACAGCACGGTCAATCGGAAGTGATATGGAAATGATGCTGGCTGCCGCAGGGGTCCTGGCAATAGTGCCAGCTTTCCTGGTGCTTTATTTCTCGCTCAAGAAATATACATATCCTGCGGTGGAAGAGCCATTCTTCAGCGACCCAAAGATGTTCGGTCTCATGGTGGTCGGGATGATAGAGGGCACGGTGATATTCGTTGCATACACGTGGTTCTTGGGTATGTGGTCCTCTCTCTTGGTTGCGCTTCTCATAGGCATACTGACGGAGGTCGTGAAATTGGTGACACTGAATCTCAAACGCTTCCACGGTCAATCGGACACGGTATTCTACGGGTTCTCTCTTGGCGTGGGAACCGCTATAGCGATGGCCGGGGGAATGACGTTCTATCTCGGATCGATAGCATCGTCGGGCGGCGGAATAGATGCGGCCACTTGGTTCATCATACTTGTTTATGTGATGCAGCAGGTCCTGCTTCATCCTGCGACCGGTGCCACAATAGGCGAAGGGATCGCAAGGCTCAGGATAGCAGAGTTCCTGATCCAGGCAGTGATGGTCTCTGCGGTGTATCAGATCCTGATGACGCCGGTGTGGGCTGCCGAAGGAGTATGGATATATCTGTCGGCCATAGTCGCTCTTGCCTGTGTCATATTCTACTTCCTGCGGGTGGTGCGCAGGTATATGCCTCGCGTCGTGCAAGATGTATTAAAGATGCAGGGTGATAAGAGGCGCGTTCCGAGGTGACACGGTGGAATCCAAAGGGAAATTCATACTTGGCGTTATCGTCCTCGTGCTTGGCTTTGCCATATTGACCGCATGTTCGTCACATGCGGTTCATGATGCGATCTGGGGTGCCATCAACGGAGGCTAGGCCCGGTACCTTCCGGGCTCCGTTTCGGATATGATGCATTCCGCCGACAGGATCCTTATTATCTCTTTACTTCTGCCGGGCGCGATCTCCTCTATGTCTTCAGCCGAGAATGAACCAAGTATCTTTGTAAGCTCTTCCGCCAGCATCATAAGCTTTACTTCCGGATCGGCGCAGTGGTCGAACCGGTAGGCCAAAGTGGAGATCGGGTCGAAGTCCTTCCTTACCTTCTTCTCCGGTACAGGGCCGGACAGGCTAAGGAGGGCCTGTCTGACCTCTTCCTGGTCCTCGCTCTGGAACTTCACAGCGGCGGTCTCGTTCTTTATGCCGGTGCCGCAATAGGGGCAAGCGGAGGTCTCTGCAGTCAGATCTATGATCCGGTTCATGCGGCACCCCGAGCATGCTATCAGAGCGTACATACATATCACTCGTATTCCGTGAACACAAGAGCCGCGAGGCAGCATCCGTGCTCCCCATCAGGGACGGCGCCGTCCTCAAGAACATAGGACACTTCGTCCAGTTCTATGTCTCTTATGCGGGCCATTTCCCTCATCTTCCATTCCAGGTCCTTTCTCAGGGCATCTTTGCACCCATGGAGATGCCCTTCGGCGACGTATCCTCCCTTGCCGTCCTTCCGGAACGCATAGGCTATGCCGGCGGCTATCTGCTCCCCGCCAACACCCCTCATCTGTGCCAGTACGCAATGGGTAACGGCTCCCATAGGCATCTTCTCGGGCTCAGTCCGCACTGCACCGACAGGTATCACTGAAGAGACGGCTACCAGATTCTGCTCGCTTATGCCTGCCTTCAAGAGGGCCACATCGAAAGCGTTCAGGCTGGAGACCTTGCTGAAGGACGATCCAGAGCATATGAAGAATTTCTTGGGTATCAGACGCATGGCCACACCATGGATGACGCAGATTTAACGATTACCGCGATCACCGGTACAGTACACGATCCCCCACCGAGCTTGTGGTCTCAGGTATCTGCTGTCTGGCTATTCTCTTCTCCAGGTCGTCAGCCTCCTTGAAAAGGGGCCCCGTATCGATCTTGAGCTCGGGCAGCATCTTGGCCAAGAATTCCATGATCTTGGCAGCGCCTTTGGGATCTGGTACATCTGCTTTTGCGGATCCCAGCATAGCGATCACATTGACTTCTTTTTCTGCGCCGTCCATCAGTAGAAGTGCGGTCATTCCCCGGACCATACCCTCTTCGAAAGACTCTATCCCATACTCACCCATCTGGACTCTGGCACTGTCCGTGGATCCTGCACCGAGAAGAATGTAGTTGTCCTCTCCGAACAGAGGTATCCCGTCCAGGACGAGTACTGTTTTTATTCCCCTGTCCTTGATCCAAGTCGTCAGAAGATCGGAGACCTTGTAGTTTATTCCGTCCTTAGGGACGAACTCGGATGTTATGACCACGATATCGTCGCATTCCTCCATTCCCCCCTCTGCCTTGTCCTTTCTGCAGCCCGCATACATACGGATCTGCGGCATGGGCTTACTGTTCTGGATGATGGTATACGGCGGGAACTCGTCAGAGGATATTCCAGCTATCAGGTTGAGGTTCAGTTCTTTAGACATATAGCTGGCAGCTATGGAGCTTACCAAACCCAGGCTGGGGAACCCTATTATCGCAACGGACTTGCTCAGGTCTGTCTTATCGTCGTAAACGTGAAGTTCGAGCTCTGACATGATTACTTGAATGCAGAACAACTCTTTTAACACATTCCGTCTTAACGCTGAATATGGCAAGAAACGGTCTCGGAGTAGGAAGGACGTCTGGAGGAATACCGGTCATAGCAGACAATGTTCCGGGCGCAGGGTCGTCCGGATACATGGTGGCGGTCGCCACTGGCTCCAGGGACGAGACGCCGGAGATATACGGGATATCCCACCTGCTCGAGCATGTGGTTTTCAGGGAAACTGCCAACAGGACATCCTTTCAGATGTCCAAGGAGATAGAAGGGGCCGGAGGCGCAATGAACGCCATGACCGGCAGAGAGGCCACTGCATACTACGCCATATCTCTCAAGGAGACCGCTGACAGGGCCAAGGACCTTGTGGCGGACATAGTCAGAAACCCGCTGATCAGGGATGCTCATGTTGAGATGGAGAAGAAGATAGTCCTCCAGGAGATCAACATGGTGGAAAATAATCCGGACTCATATATACACGATATATTCGCCGGGTCGGTCTGGAAGGGTCACCAGCTTGCGAATGAGGAGGGCGGAAACCCGGAGTCGGTGTCCGCTATGACCGCCGATGACCTGAGAGGATACTACGGCGAGAAGTACGGCATACCCAATATGGCCGTGGTCGCATGCGGTTCCGTCGACCTGGACGACGCTGTTTCCTGGGCCGAGGATAATTTTGACAGCATGTCCGGGAAGAGGAACAGGCGTGAGAGGCCGGGAAGGCCCAGCGGGAACCTTGCGGTCCGTGAATGGCACGGGGATCACAGCTATGCCGGAATGGGATTCAGAGGATACGCCGCCGACCATCCGGACAGGGATGCAGTCCGCCTGCTTTGGGTCATACTCGGGTCTGGCACATCTTCGAGGCTTTTCCAGAAGGTAAGAGAGGAGAAGGCCTTGGTGTACTCTGTGTACAGCAGTTTGGGCCAGCATTCCGATTCATCCTCAGCGGGGGCGTTCTTCTCCTGCACAGATAAGAATCTGGCTGAATCCCTGGATTCGGTGGTCTCAGTGTTCCGGGAGATACGGGCTGACGGCCTGGAGGAAGGGGAACTTCGTAGGGCCAAGAATCTGGTGAAAGGTGCGAATATAAGATCCTACGAATCCACCACGGACCGGATGGGCAAGATCATGAAGGATCTGTTGCTAACAGGAGAGGCCAAGACAATGGAGCAGAGGTTGGCCGCTCTGGAGGGTGTAACGGAAGAGGACGTGATCAGGGTGGCCGGAGATATGCTGTCACCTGACATGCTGAACATAGCGCTCTACACATGCGACACTGAATCGGCGGGGCGCATAGATCCGAATCACTTCGATTTCTGATACTCTGAGATCAGATGAAGGACCGCATCAACGGCACTCGACACGGCTGTTTCCACAGAAGGGGACATGGTCTCGGACATGGTCTGTATATCCTCCACCTCTATGGCCACGAATCTTATGCTGTCAGGCATCGTCTCCGGATGAAGGTCCCTGCCTATCTTCATCGCCGTTGCAAGATTGACGTCATGGGCCGGGACATCGGCGACAGTGGATTCAAAATCTTCCGGATCGAATATTATCACTGATCCAGGTCCGTATTCCTGGGTCATTATGGCATCGACGATGATGGCCATTCTGTATCCTGATATTATCGGAAGGATGTCAAGGCCACCTATGGCTTCTTGTTGTGTGTCAACGTTATCAAGGTGCATATCCCCGATCGTCTCGGAGACCCTCAGGCCCACTGCGTCGTCCTTCATTATCGGACTGCCCAATCCAACTACCAAGACCTCATTTGATCTGGAAATACTCATAACCGCACACCGTCCTGCTCTTTCTTCTTTTTATGACCACTCCCAGGATCATGATGAACAGGGTGGGAGCCATAGCCATGAATGCGACCACCCCGAATCCGTTTATAACGGCCTCAATGCCCGAGTACTTGGCGCTGGATATGCTCGTGTACAGAGCCATCGTAACAGCCACGGCTATAGGCCCGGTAGCCACACCTCCGGAGTCGAAGGCTATGCCGATCATATCCTTGTCGCTGTAGAACATCAGGATAAGTATTGCAATATATCCGGGTATTACGAAAAGAAGGATCGAGAGGTCAAAGGATATCTTTATCATGGCAAGGGCCACGAAAGCTCCTACGGCGACAGATATGATAAGCCGTATCCCGGATTTTCGTATGGCGCCGTTCGAAGCTCCGTTCACCTGATCTCCCAGGATGCTGACCGCGGGCTCGGCGAAAACGATGAGGAAACCAAGTACCAGACCGATCATCACCATCCACAAGGGGTGCAGATCCAGGAGGGCCGCGCCGGATTCGGATACCACAGGTATGAATGCGCAGTACATCCCAGATAGGAACAGGATCAGCCCGATACCCGCGTATGTGAGGCCGATAGTCATGGATTTGACCGCGTCCCAAGTATAGGTAAGGAATCTGCGCTGAAAGAATATGAAGAAAATTGTGAGGGGGACAAGAGCTGCCATGATGTTCTTGGACACGATGATCAGTTCGTTAATCACATATTCCGCATTGACCACTATCGTGCCTCCGCCGCCTCCGCCGCTGACTTCTCCTCCTCCCGTACCAAGACCGATCAGCAACAGTGCCAGCACAGGACCCATCGCAGCCAGTCCTACCATGCCAAAACTGTCCATCTCAGATCTTCCCGGTGTTCCCAGACATATGCCCAGACTGAGAGCCAGCAATACAGGGACCATCATGGGGCCGGTGGCTACACCACCCGAGTCGAAAGCTATCCCGAGAAAGGCCTCCGGGGCGAAGACGGCAATCAATATTATGGCGCCCCATCCAAGAAGGAATATATTCCTCAGAGACAGGTCGTAGACTATCTTGATGGCCGCTATCAGCAGCACGAATGCTATACCTGCCGATATGCCGTACACTATGGTGTTGCTGCTCACTGATGTGTATATGCTCATGACCTGCTGGCCGAATATCGACACGTTGGGCTCTGCCACGGTCACTAGGAAAGAGATCGCGAATATGACCAGGATCATGAATAGTTTGGATTTCCTCTTGGGTATCTCGGAACCTATGGCATTGCCGACGGGATTTACTCCCACGTCGACGCCGTGCAGGAAGAAAGTCAGACCGGCAAGGACGAAGGCCGAGAACAGCCAGAATAGAATGTAGTCTGTGTACGTGCTCTTTGTGAGGAACAGTTGCATCAAGAAAACAACTATGATCACAGGTATAGTTGAGGTGAAAACCTCTTTGAATTTGTTACCCAGAGCTCCCATCTATTCATGTATGGCAAACAACATTTAATAAAATACCCCGAGTCTGAATCATAAATGGTTTTACCTGATAAGGTCATACTCTCTTTATGGAAATGAAGGCCAGCATCCACCTGTCAGTGAATGGGCGGAATATGACCGCCAGACAGATAGAGATTCTGGAAGAGGTCAGGAGGGCCGGGAGTAAGACGGCGGCCGCCAATAGGCTCAAGATTTCCGTGCCTGTGGTTCACAGGTACATAGCCGGTCTGGAGAGAACGCTGAATATCAAGCTCATAGCCTCCACCCCCACGGGAACCAAGTTGACCGAGGAAGGCCTGAGGATCCTGGAAGTGGCGGAATTCCTTCAGCTCAGATGCAGATTGGACAGACCGTTCACGATCTCATGCTCTCCGGTGACGGAGGACCTGCTGATGTCGGCCCTCTCGTCAGTGAAGATCAAGGCGAACCTTGTGATATCCGATGATTCCGGCAACCTTCGGGCCCTCAAAGAAGGGCTTACTGACATAATCATCTTGGACGACCCGGAGTTCCTTTTCACCGCAGAGGAATTCGAGTGGGCCGAGATAGGGAACATGGATATGGTCCATGTGGACAAGGGGCCGTCATACATAAGGTACAAGTATGGTGCCCAGAGGATAGCATATGCCTATCTGGATGCCATCGGAGGAGATTATTCGGTGGACGCGGAGACCTATCTGCTCTCCGATCTGCTGTCCTCCGGCAAGAGCTTCTTCGTTGACGAAATGCTCCTCATACGCAAAGGCATCAGGATCAAGAGCGATACGGATAAGAGGCTTCTGAGGCACACCATCAATGCGGTATTCCGCAGAGAGACCCCCCAGATAGTGAAATTGTTGCGGGCGATACAGAGCAAACAGATTCAATAATGGTATTATCTCAAAAGACAATACTCTATCCGAGTTGACGTCTCAGATTAAATACAATGACTTGAGTTCAGTCTTCCAGGTAATAATAATGGCATCCCCAAATACCGAATTTATGGATGAGGTCGCTGCCTACGGCGGTGGCGACGTCAAAATGTGCTTCCAGTGCGGTACGTGCACTGCGAGCTGTCCGTCCGGGAAGCTGACCTCCTACAGAACGAGAAAGCTCATGAGGATGGCCCAGCTCGGGCTGAAAGAAGAGGCCATCACCGGTGAAGACCTCTGGCAGTGCACCACCTGCTACGCATGCCAGGAGAGGTGCCCCCGTGGTGTTCCGATAGTGGACATAGTTATCGCTTTGAGGAACATAGCAGTCGCGGAAGGCCACATGTATGAGGCTCACAAGAAGACTGCAGACGCGCTCGCCAAATACGGCCACGCAGTATCCGTCAATGACAGCGTCAAGAAGATGAGGACCGACCTGGGGCTTCCTGAGATACCCCCGACAGTATTGGCGAACCCGAAGGCGAAGAAGGACCTGGACAAGATATTGGTCGTCACAGGCTTCAACAAGATCACGGGGTGATTCCAAATGGCAAAATCAAACAAGAAGTACGTGTTTTTCCTGGGTTGCATAGCGCCTCTCAGGTATCCTGGCATAGAGAAGTCCACGAGAGTTGTCTTTGACGCCCTCGGTGTCGAGCTCGTTGAGATGGAGGATGCAAGCTGCTGCCCCGCACCCGGAGTCATAAGGGCATTCAACAAGAAGACCTGGCTCGCCGCAGCCGCGAGGAACCTCGCACTGGCGGAGAAGCTGGACCTTGACGTTCTGACCATCTGCAACGGATGCTACGGGTCCCTGTTCGACGCGGCCCACGAACTCAACCACGACAAGAAGCTACTGGCCGAGGTCAATGAGGTTCTTGCCGAGATCGGAATGGAGTACAAGGGCACGACCAACGTCAGGCACTTCGCCGAGGTTCTGTACAAGGACATAGGCATCGAGGCCATAAAGGCCAAGATCACGAAGCCTCTGGAATACAAGATCGCAACCTTCTACGGATGCCACTTCCTGAAGCCCAGCAAGATAAAGGAGCTGGACGATCCGGAGAACCCCCACATGCTGGACGAGCTTGTGGAGGCCACCGGCGCGAAGAGCCTGCCCAGAAAGCAGAGGACCATGTGCTGCGGAGCGGGAGGCGGTCTCAGAGCCGGATTCCCGGAGACCGCGACGAAGTACACGATAAACAATTTGGAGAACATCAAAGCCTCCGGAGCGGAGTACATTGTGGATGTCTGTCCCTTCTGCCACCTGCAGTTCGATGCGGGTCAGAAGGGAACGGGATTTGCAATACCTGTTCTCCACCTCTCCCAGCTCTACGGGATCGCGATGGGCATGGATGCCAAATCCCTCGGCATAGCTACCCACGTAACACCTGTGAAGCTGTAAACCACAAAAAGGGGGGCTTGACCCCCCTTCCCCTTAATTTTCCATTCTGTATTTTGATCGTAGATACTGTCGCTGAATCTGGGGAATTAATAAATACAGGCGGTACTGTATTTTAAGGAATTAATTTTACAAATGTGATAAAACAAAACACACTGGCTGTCCTCTTTGGAAATAAGAGAGAAGAGAAGTCATCCGAACAAAGCATTTTATACGACCACGGAATCCCGCTGTCTATCGTAATGGAGGGTCCTGATGGCAGCGAAGAAAGCGAAAGGCACGTCCCGCAAGATTAAAGATAAGTGGAAGGCGAAAGAGTGGTACAAAGTACATGCGTCCCGCATGTTCAATGAGGCCGAGATCGGCGAGTCGCCGGCAGCGGACCCCGCGACCCTTATCGGAAGGACTGCAGAGGTCACCGTGCAGGAGCTTACGGGCGACTTCTCTAAGATGCACATCAAGGTGAAATTCAAGATCAACTCCGTGGACGGCTACAACGCCAAATCCGTTTTCGTTGGCCACAGCCTCACAAGTGAGTACGTCAGAAGGCTGACCAGAAGGAAGAAGACGAAGACCGACCACGTTGTGGATGTGAAGACGAAAGACGGTTTCACCATCAGGATAAAGCCCATGTCCATTGCGGAGAAGCGCATACAGGCATCCCAGGAGGATGCCATGAGGCGTATAATGCACGACGTCCTCATGCAGATGGGTGTGGAGAGCAACCTTTCCGATATAATCAAGGCAATAATATCCGGCGATATGGCCAGGGATCTGGCCAAGGCCTGTCGCACCATAATGCCCATGAAGCGCATCGAGATCCGCAAGTCCGAGGTACTCGAATTCGCGGAAGAGAACGATTCTGCCATAGAGGTCCCTAAGGAAGAACCCGAAGAGGACCGGTCTGAGGAGGAATCCGCCGAGGAGACCTCCGAAGAAGAGGAGTCGGAAGAGGAATCAAAAGAGTAATCCCCCTCCAGAAACCTCTTATCCAAACAAATTAAATGCCGAGGTGGCTCAGCCTGGTGGAGCGTCGGACTCATAGGGTTCCGGTCTAATAACGGCCTCTTCCAGGGAAATCCGAAGGTCCTGGGTTCGAACCCCAGCCTCGGCACCAACCTTCTATTCTGAGCAATGCTCTTTTACCTTCTAAGGCTTATTCGGGCCGATGAGGCTCATAATTTACACAGGGAAAGGCGGAGTGGGTAAGACATCCGTTTCCGCGGCGACTGCCCGGCTCCTTGCCAAGAAAGGATACAGGACGATCATCATGAGCACTGATTCCGCCCATTCTCTGAGTGATTCTCTGGGTATAACCCTTCCCAACGATATTCAGAATGTAGAAGAGAACCTGGATGCATTGGAGATAGATATAATCCACGAGATGCGCACCCGGTGGGCCGACATAAGCCACTACATCTCGGCTCTGATGATATCCCAGGGGATGGGGGAGATAACCGCAGAGGAGATGGCCATAATTCCCGGCATGGAGATGGTGGCGGCGCTTTTCTATGTCCTGTCCTTCGAAGAGGAGGACAGGTACGATGTGGTTGTAATGGATACTCCGCCTACAGGGGAGACCCTGAGGCTCCTGAGCTTCCCAGATATGTCCAACTGGTACATCGACAAGGTATACGCTCTGATGAAGAGGTTCATCGGACTCGCAAGGGTGACCGTGGGCAAGTTCATGGACTTCCCTCTGCCGGACAAGGCCGTCATGAACAGCATAGAGGAGATGAAGAACAGGATGAACAAGGTCAAGGCGGTGCTGGAGAATCCTCAAAAGACAACCGTGCGACTGGTCCTGAATCCGGAGCGCATGGTCATAAGCGAGACCATGCGCGCCTACACCTACATATGCCTCTACAACAAGAACGTGGAATGTCTGATCGTCAACAAGATCTATCCCAAAGAGGACCTCTCGGATTCGGATTTCTTCAGAGAGAAGCTGAAGGAGCAGGATAAGCACCTGAGGCAAATAGACGATGCATTCAGCGAGCTCAAGATAATGAATGCCTACCAGATGTCCACTGAGCTTGTGGGCCCGGAGAAGCTGGATCTGATGGCTGAGATGATATTCGGCGATTCTGATCCCATAGAGGTGTATGCCAATGAGAGCCCCATGCGGTTTCTCACAGTTGACGACATAGATGAGATGAGGCTCAAAATGCCCTTCGTGAAGAAGAGCAGTATAGAGCTCTTCAAGGGGGAGAGCGGCACACTCGTAGTGCACGTAGGCAGTCAGAAGAGGACGGTGTCCCTGCCGGCGACCCTGATGGACGCTGAGGTGTTGGGTGCCGAGCTTTCAGATGAAGAGCTTATAGTTAAGCTAAAACGGCAGAATGCCAATACTAAGGATAGGAGGAAGGTGTGAGCTATGACAGATGACAAATCCAAAGGTGAGTTCACGGATTCGGAGCTCGAGAGCTTCGTAAGAGAGAACAGGGAGATGCTTGAGAGGCTTCTGTGTCAGGAGAAGGAGATGGCGGACAGATTCTATCAGAGCGGGGCCTCAAGGGCAGAGGAGCTCAAGAGCCGGGCAGAGGAGAAGACCATAGAGTTCATCGCGGCGGTTACCGATCCGGAGATACACAGACACTTCATGATGGCCGGTTTCGAGTTTCTCATGGGGGTCAACGCCATGATGAAGGCCATGCCGATGCCCGAGGTGATCAGGACCACTATGGATCTTGCCAAAGAGACCCGGGAAAAGACATTCGAGGAGGCCAAGGAGAACTATTCCAGGAGGAAGTCGGCCTCCGAGAGCGGAGCACCGGTCTCCCAGAAGATAGACATTACGGAGAAGCCGGACACCAAGGAGGCTGCAGCGAGGAAAGGGGCCAAATCCAAGAGGACGGCTTCGAAGAAGATACCTCTGAAGGACGAATCAGAGTCATCATGAGCGGCGAGGTTGCCGTGAGGCTTGCCAGGAAAGCGGTGGATGCGGAAGCTGCCGGAAAATCTCTTCTTGGGAAGGAGATCCCTGCAGGAATGGAATCGCCGAAGGGGGTTTTTGTCACCCTCAAAACGTATCCGGAAGGCAGATTGAGAGGATGCATAGGATATCCGGAGCCGGTTCTGCCGCAGGGGGAGGCCATAATAGCATCTGCAGTATCTGCGACCAGCAAGGATCCGAGATTCAGTCCGGTCTCTGTTAGGGAGACGGACTCCATAACCGTGGAAGTGACGATACTCACAGTGCCAGAGACCATCGACTCTCCCAAGAGCGAGCTGCCCTCCAGGATAGTCATAGGGCGGGACGGCCTCATAATAAGCTGCAGGGGCCGCAGAGGACTGCTGCTACCCCAGGTCCCTGAGGAATGGGGTTGGGATCAGAAGGAATATCTGGCACAGCTGTCCGTGAAGGCCGGTCTGTCACCGGATGCGTGGATGCGCCCGGATGCGGAGATAAAATGGTTCAGAGGAAAGGTTTTCACAGAGGAGACGCCTCGTGGCAATGTCGTTGAGGTGATGTCACGGACTTAGTTATAGAGGGCAGATTCTTCATTAATGGGGAGCTCAAGAGCACCGCCGTCGGTATCGAGGACGGGAAGATAGCCACAATAGGCAATCTTGTCAGAGGAGGCGACGAGAGGATAGATCTGGGAGATAGGATAGTCCTGCCGGGATTCATGGACCCGCACGTTCATTTCAGGGACCCGGGAATGACAGGAAAGGAGGATTTCGCCACAGGCACGACATCGGCGCTCCATGCAGGAATAACATGTATCCTGGACATGCCAAACACAAAGCCCCCGGTCACAGGCATCAGGGCGCTGGAGAGCAAGAAGAGGGCGATCGGCTCCAAAGCCTACGTGGACTATGGTCTTTTTGCTGCGGTGACTAAGGACCTGGACGTGTCTGCGGTGGCTGACCGCGTAGCGGGGTTCAAGCTTTTTATGGGGTCTACGACAGGCAAGATACTGATGAATGATGATGCCCTTATAGGGAGGGCCATGGCGGCTATAGCTCCCACCGGCAAGCGGGTAAGCGTCCATGCGGAGGATGACAACTTGATACGAAGGGGGGATGAGAGGAATGACCGGGATCATATGCGCAACCGTCCGCAGGAGGCGGAGCACAGCGCGATAAGGAGGCTCGGAAGGTACAAAGGAATGCCCCTGAGCATATGCCACGTTACCAACGCAGAGTCGCTGGCTCTTGCTTCATCCTTCGGATTCGCAACGGAGGTCGCTCCCCACCACCTGCTCTTGGACTCCTCAGGGGCAGAGGGTGCGTTGCTGAAGGTGAATCCGCCTCTGAGGGACTCTGGTACAAGAGAGAGGCTCTTCGCGGCATTCATAGGCGGGAAGGCCACTATGTTGGGGACAGATCATGCACCTCATACGCTCACGGACAAATCCTCCGATTACGACCGGGCGCCCAGCGGAGTGCCCGGGGTAGAGACGGCCGTGCCTATGTTCATGGCCATGGTAAAGAAGGGCGAGATGAACCTGGGAGAGCTGGTGCGCATGGGGGCTGTGAATCCGGCGAAAGCGTTCTCTGTGAAGAAGGGGAGGATCGCAAAGGGATACGATGCGGATTTCGCGGTCTTCGACCCGAAGAAGATGGCATCTATCAATGCGAATGTTCTTCATAGCAAGGCGGGTTACACCCCCTACGAGGGGAAGGACGCGATCATGGCAGATACAGTGATAATCAGGGGCAATGTGCAGATCAGGGACGGGGAGTTCTGCGGTTCCCGCTGCGGAGCGGATCTCTTTGATTGATATAGATTATTCCGGTTTGAGAGGCAGGAAGACCGAGTGTCTCCCGGGTTGCGGCATGTGCTGCCTGTGCCAGCCGGAGATACTTCCTCAAGAGCGTTCGTACTTCCGCACGTCCCATCCTAGGGCAATGGTTAAGAACGGCTCGGGAGGCTTCTCCATAGCGCTGAAGAAGGGGCAGGGCTCCTGCGTCTTCCTGAACGGCAGGAAGTGCGACATATACGGTAACAGGCCGACATTCTGCAGACAGTATCCGTTCCATTTCTATGCAGGGGACAGGATATCCGCGGAGCTGGACCTTTCGTGCAGAGGGGTCTGGACAGGCAAGGGGACGGATGCGGAATCAGAGGCCAGGCAGATAGCTTCCGAGTCCCAGGACCGTATGTCCAAGGCGCTCAGGGAATCCAAGGCGGTCTATGAGGAATTCTATGAGATATGCGCAGATGCAGGTGTCATGGGGGACCCGCAGTCCATAAGGGCGGACGTTGCCGCCAACATTCAAAGGTTTGGGGACCCGTTGAGCATAGCCGAGATCCTAGGAGCGGCCCTTGAAGAAGATCCTGTTTCCGTGTCCGGGATAGATTTCCTAGGGGAAGCGAACCAGGAGGAGATGAGGACAGAGGCGATGGAGGCATCCCTCTCATCGATGTCCTCCGAAGACCCCCTGAATCTTCCGGTATATTGTGCCCCGAACTTCGGATGGAACATGTTCCAGGCATCAGGGGACAGGGTGACGTGGTACCTTCTGACGGACGCAGGGGACCTGGAGGAAGTGGACACCATCAGGCCGGAATCGATACAGCTGGGGAGGCCGGATGCGGAGGGGATGCAGGTTCTTACCGATTATCTCGGTGTGCTGAATTCCCGCGAGAGCTTCTTGGGCAGTGTATTCTACAAGATGGACGATCTGGGATATGAGGATCCGATGGAGAACGTGTACATAGGATCGCTGGCAGTATCTGTCGCCGACCTTCTTTGGAGAGCATCCATGTTGGATGCCTTTATGGGAACTGGCTTCGGTGCAGACGGGATCCGTGAAGCGATAATCTTCTACGACATGGACAGATTGGATGCCCCCTCCGTGGGCGCCTTCATATAGGGGCGCGCACGGTAACGTTAAAATAGTCAATCATTTATGGTCGTGCCGGTGGCTATGATGATGAAACCCCTGTCTGTTATCCAGTCCTCGGTCGGCAAGAACGTGATCGTCGAGATGAAGGGCAAGAGAGAGTACAGGGGAGTCCTTGACGGCTACGACCCTCATATGAACGTCGTTCTGAAGAATGCCGAGGAGAGGGTGGACGGGATCCCGAAAAGGAAACTGAACATCGCCATAGTGCGCGGGGACAACGTTATTTACATTTCACCTTAAGGGGAGAGGAACATGGGAAAAGGTACACCATCACAGGGAAGGCACAACAGCCACAAGGTTCACATTCCGTGCCGCAGGTGCGGAAAGCACGCTTATCATGCCAGAAGGGGCGAGTGCGCCTCCTGCGGATACGGCAAGACCGCTAAGATAAGATCCTATACCTGGGCAAAAGCTCACGATTGAGACGGTGCACTCATGACCGGGCCGAAGCACAGCTGCGGCGTCGTGGGAATGAGCGCTGCGCACGATGTGGTAAATCATATCCACAAGGCATTGAATATCATACAGCACCGCGGACAGGAGTCCGCGGGCATAGCAGCATACCGCAATGGCGTAATAACAACCGTCAAGAACAGCGGCCTTGTCAATGTCGCTCTGACAAAGGAATCCATGGCCGGTCTGTCCGGTGAATCCGGTATTGGGCACGTAAGGTATTCCCAACTGGTCACCAAAGGCGTAGTCAATGCCCAACCTATTTCCCTTGAGACGACCCATGGTTCCATCGCCATAGCCCACAACGGGGACATAACCAATTTCGAGGAGCTGAAGAAGAAGTACCTTGCTCAAGGCTGGTCCTTTTCCACCGATTCCGATTCAGAGATACTCGCTCTTCTGTTCTCGAAGAACATGAGTCAGACCGACGACCCGATAAGGGCTCTCAGGATGATGATGAGCGAGGTCGACGGCGCATATTCGTTGACAGTTATGGTCAATGAGCGCGTGTTCGGCGTCAGGGATCCCTATGGTTTCCGCCCTCTTTGTTTGGGGGAGCTCGAAGAAGGCTATATCCTGGTATCGGAGAGTGCCGCCCTGGATTCCATGAAGGGCACATTCATCAGAGACATAATGCCGGGAGAGATCATCGAGATCATGCCGGACCGTTTCAAATCCTATCCCCTTTCAACCAACCATCCGAAGGCGCACTGCATGTTCGAATGGGTGTATTTTGCCAGGCCGGATTCCATCATAGACGGAAAGGAGGTTTACGACGTAAGGAAGCGCGTAGGCATGATCCTGGCCCGGGAGTCTCCCGCGAATGCGGACATAGTCATGCCGGTGCCCGACTCAGGAAGGGCTCACGCTCTGGGGTTCAGCATAGGTTCCGGACTGCAGTACGAGGAAGGGTTCATGAAGAATCGTTTCGTCGAGCGTACGTTCATACTGCCTGATCAGAAACAGAGAGAGCGCGCGGTATCCATGAAGATGAATCCGATAAGGTCAACTGTCAAGGACCGTCGTGTCGTCATCGTGGATGACAGCATCGTCAGGGGGACCACTCTGAAGAAGCTAGTCAAGATCCTGAGGGATGCGGGTGCCAAGGAAGTTCACGTCCGTGTAGGATGCCCTCCGGTGATAGCCCCGTGCTATTACGGTGTGGATATGAGGACCAGGGATCAGTTCATAGCGAATTCTTACTCGGTGTCGGAGATAAGGGACATCATCGGTGCGGACAGTCTTGCCTACATAAGCATCGACGGGCTCGTCGAGGCCATCGACTTCCCGGAGAACGACCTCTGCCTGGCATGCGTCAACAGCAAGTACCCCACCAATATCCCGGGGGAGAAGCACAGGTTCCAGTCCACACTCAGAACCGACTTCGCCCAGTGAGTTACTTCTGAAGGGTCCAGGCCTGCGTAAGGTTTAATACAACCTAGTGATTCCCATGCGATATCGGGCAGGTAGATCAGTTGGAAGATCGCTACATTGGCATTGTAGAGGTCGCGAGTTCGAATCTCGCCCTGTCCACCATTATTACATTCTAAAAAGTGATCCGCACTATGTTCGTCTCAGCTTTGAGAATGAGATGGAAAATAAGGAAAGATGTTTGACTGCAGGATCTCAGATCTGCGACGGATACGCCCACAGTATCTTGCGACAGATGAGTATCGGGCAGGCCGTCATCCTTGCAATCCTTTCCGCCACGCTGCCAGGAGTGTCTTGGAGATGTTGGTGCGCCCCACAGACCCGCAGATCACAAGACTGTGGTTCGCGGACCTTCGTAACATTGCTTCGGCAGGATGCCCCACAACGATCCTGGGCTTCACTTCCATGCATCTGGCTGCAGTCTCCTGGAGAACATAGTCAATGGCACTCTCGGAGACCACGCTGCCCAGGTTCTTGATAGACTCCGCAGAATGAATGCTCCCAGCGATGATGGTGCATTACTCTGCATCGAAAATGTACTGGGCAGTAATCTTGGAGGCGTTGTTCTTAGTGATACCCAGGCCGTTCCTGACAGCGAGTTTGTCTGTCTCGCTGCCGTTCTTTGCGATAAGGAACAGAGATACGAAATCCTCTGCAGTCCTTACGGCCGTTGTGTGTTCTCTTTCAGTAACTAACACCAATCTCAATCCAAAAACAGGCTTTGGAGCAGTGCTCCTTGCGGCCACAGACTCGAGATGCGGTGCTTTGAAGCCGTGGTAATGTAAAGCACGATCCGTACATCATATTAATCCGCGTAACAATATCACAGGCGTGCTCATAGATGCTCATGCCCACATGTGGAACAGGAAGATGCTGCCTGACTTGGCCGTCAGGAACTACATGTCCCCCGTTCTTGATATTCCGGAAGAAGAGAGGAAGAAATACGGGGAACTTTTGGATTTCGATCTTGAGTCCGAGGTGCCGTTCTCAGATTACGATGTCAAAGTGGAAGAGCCGTTGGAGACGATCCGCGATAACGATATGGATTACATGGTGATCCTGGGAACAGATTTCGAGCTTATAGGTCCGGGGAGGATGACCAACGAAGAGTACATGGAATGGATGTTCCAAAGGTGCACGGTGGACGACCGATTCCTTCCCTTCATATCTGTGGATCCCAACAGGGGCAGGGATTCCATATCCATGATAGAACGTCTGGTGAAGAGGTACGATCCCAAGGGGATCAAAGTGTACCCTGCCACAGGCTTTTTGCCTTCGGATCCGAAACTGGAAGAATATTGGGATAAAATAGACGATCTGGGTCTTACAGTAGTGACACATGCGGGCATGGCCCTGCCGCCTCTGGATGAGAGGTATTGCCATCCATCCGATTTTGGGAAGGTGGCCGAGGAACATCCGGATATGAAAATAATTATCGCGCATCTGGGCGGGAAGTTCCATGATGAACTTTTGCCGTTGATGAAGAAGCACGAGAACATATACACCGATTGCTCCGCGCTACAGGGGTGGGCCCATGACGACAGGAGCATGATCTGCAAGCGCATAAAGGCGGTCTCATCCAGGTTCCCTGACAGGATAGTTTTCGGCACCGATTTCCCGTTATATGAGTCGACCTTCTCAGCCATGCAGTTCATAAGAGAGATCCGTGACAGAGATTGGGGAACAGAATCTCAAAAGAATGCGTTGCTGGGTAAAAACATGGCAAGGGTCCTGGGACTTTAGATAAACGCTTATAATCGGGGACACCAATCACGTGAGGATGGCCACAGTCACAATAAATTGGGACGATATCGGCGGCGCTCTCGACACGTATTACATACCCGAGATAGTACTGGCGGTAATGGGTGTTCTGGCGCTCCTCATAGTGAGGCAGCACCTTAAAGATAAAGAGAGCCAGACATACAACTTGCTCGTATTGCTCGGTGTGATCCTGGGCTCAGTCATGGTCATGCTGACTGTGACATATCGTGAGGGTTGGGATACATATACGCTGATAATAGTTGCAGTTGCGTCTTTCGCGCTCATAATACGGCCGTTCCGTGATGTGCATTTCGCTGCCCTCTTCGGTCTGATGGCGGCAGTGATCGCTTATATCTATGTCGGCAGCCTGACAGGAGACCTCGAGATCTTGGCTACCGGCTATCCCAGGATAATCGTGGCCTTCGTTGCAGGTGCCATCGTGTTCATGCTTCTGAACTTCTTGGAGCAGCTTGTGCAGTTCTTCGGGAAATTCCTCAATGCATGGCCCATACTGCTCATTCTAGGTCTGATATGCATAGCAGAGGCGTTCGCAGTGCTCTTGGGCTATGGGTCTGTCATCGGTTTGTTGACAGATCCTCCTGCTGAGGCAGTTCTGGCCAACTCTTGGGTAAACCTTTAAATGGCAAGAGGCAATCGGAGAGGCGCGTGGGCCCGTGGCTTAGCCAGGATATAGCGCTGGCCTTCTAAGCCAGACGCCTCGGGTTCGAAAGTTCCGGAATATGGAGCCGAAAGTCCCGACGGGCCCGCCACAGGGTGTGTCGGTAGCGCGCATCAAAGAAAAGGAGAAATGTAATGAAGAGAAGCTCACGTGCCTGGAAGAAACGCGGTAACCAGCGTTGGAAATGGCGCAAGAAGAAGATGAGGAGAAGAAAGAGAGCACAGAAGATGCGCAAGAAGTAATCCTGAATTCCATTCAGTTTACAAGGGGGTATAGGCTAACCTGGTAGACTGGCGGGCTCCAGTTATAGAGCGTGATTGGAAATGGGTTTGCTGACAGTTGATGAATAACTGGAGCGATGACTCATAATTTCACGGAGGGTAGCTCCCTCTGTGGTGGAAACCCGCTGACGGGAGTTCAAATCTCCCTGCCCCCACCTCTTGCGTAAACTTCTTCCCTCGAACCCTTTACCCGACCCGTGAGCATGTTTCTCCCGGACGTTTATAATTCTTGACGATACTGGAAGGGTAGCATCTCTGCCGCGTATTCGATCAGTATCGCGCAGGGGCCTCAGTTCTTGAAACTGTGCACGGGGGCTGGTATCCTCCCGCCCCTGTTGACGAATCCGCCGCAACCGAATCTGCTGACAGGCATTATGGGGGATGCGCCCAACAGGCCTCCGAACTCGGCCCTGTCGCCCACATCCTTCCCTATGACCGGTATCACCCTGACGGCGGTGGTCTTCTGGTTGACCATTCCTATGGCCATCTCGTCGGCTATTATCCCCGCCAGGGTCTCTGGCGTCGTATTGCCGGGTATAGCGATCATATCGAGGCCTACGGAGCATACGCAGGTCATAGCCTCTAATTTCTCAAGCGTGAGGGCTCCTGCGGTCACGGCCTCGGCCATGCTGCTGTCCTCGCTGACAGGTATGAACGCTCCGCTCAGCCCGCCTACGTATGAGGAAGCCATAATCCCTCCCTTCTTCACCTGATCGTTCAGTATCGCCAGCGCCGCAGTGGTTCCAGGGGCTCCGACCATCTCCAGGCCCATCTCGTGAAGTATGTCCGCGATGCTGTCTCCTACCGCGGGGGTAGGCGCCAGGGACAGGTCCACTATGCCGAAGGGCACGCCCAGCCTCTTGGAGGCCTCTTTGGCGACCAACTGGCCCACCCTCGTCACCTTGAACGAGGTCTTCTTTATTGTTTCGCACAGAACCTCGAAATCCCCGTCCTTGACCTGGGATACCGCCGTTTTGACGACCCCCGGTCCGCTGACGCCGACGTTTATGACGGCATCGGTCTCGGTCACCCCGTGGAATGCCCCTGCCATGAACGGGTTGTCGTCAGGCGGGTTGCAGAATATCACAAGCTTCGTGCAGCCTATGGAGTCTCTGTCCGCCGTTCTCTCCGCCGTCCGTTTTATGACATCCCCCATGAGCCTCACGGCGTCCATGTTTATCCCTATCTTCGTTGTGGCGACCTCTACTGATCCGCAGACCCTCTCGGTGCTCCCCAGGGCCTCCGGTATCGAGTCTATCAGCATCCTGTCCGATCGGGTCATGCCCTTCGCCACCAACGCGGAGTATCCTCCGATGAAGTTGATACCTATCTTCTTGGCGGCTCTTTCCAAAGTATGTGCTATGGTAACGAAATCCTCGGGCGTCTTACACGCAGAGGAGCCCACGATGCTTATGGGAGTGACCGAGACCCTTTTGTTGACTATGGGGATCCCATACTCCAGGCTGATGTCTTCTGCCACGGGTATCAGATCCCGGGCGGTGCTGACGATCTTGTCGTAGATCTTCCCGTTCAGAGCGTCGAGATCCGGGTCGCAGCATTCCATGAGGCTTATGCCCATGGTGACGGTCCTTACGTCCAGGTTCTCCCGTTCGATCATCTTGTTGGTCTCGAGGACCTCATCCAGATCTATCATGCGCATTCGAATCAGACTCTGTGCATCATGTTGAATATTTCTTCGTGCTGCGCCTTTATGATGCAGCCGATCCTCTCGCCTATCTCATCCAGCTCATCGGTCATCTGAGAGAAGCTCTTGCTCGTCTTCGAAGTATCGACGATCATCATCATGTTGATGTAATCCTGCACGGTTGTCTGGGAGATATCCAGGATGTTGATGTTGTTCTCTGCGAAGTAGGTGCATACCTTGGCTATTATGCCGACCATGTCCTTGCCTACGAGCGTGACTATTGTTCTGTTCATTCTGATACCTTCCCGTCGGTCTCCTTCCTGAATATGGCGAACTCTATAGAGTCTGAGAGCGCGATGAGAGAGGCCTCTATAACGTTGTCGGACACGCCTATAGTGGTCCAGTTCTCCTTCCCGTCGGAAGATGTTATCAGGACCCTTACGGGAGCGGCGGTGGCCGCTTTCTCGTCCAGAACTCTGACCTTGTAGTCCACCAGTCTTATCTCGCTCAGGAATGGGTAGAATTTGGTCAGCGCTTTCCTCAGGGCACTGTCCAGAGCATCAACGGGACCGTTCCCGTCAGATGCGGTGTGCTCCACATTTCCGAGACGGTCGACCACCTTGATGCTGGCCTCGGAGGTGAGCTTGTTGTCCCCCACCTCATCTATGAAGAGCCTGAATCCCGCTATATCGAAGGGGTCATTGAAGTTCCCGGAGCTCTTTCTGACCATCAGCTCGAAGCTGGCGTCTGCTCCGTCGAACTGATATCCTTTGGATTCCAGCTCTTTCACCGTGTTCAGTATGGAATCTGTGTTCTTGTCCGTAGCTGGTATGCCGAGGATCCTCATCTTCTCCTCTATGCTCGCCCTTCCAGATACCTCGGACACCAATACCCTCCTGATGTTGCCCACGGTCTCCGGGGTTACATGCTCGTAGGTTCTGGTGTTCTTACGCAGGGCACTTATGTGCATCCCGCCTTTGTGGGCGAAGGCCTTGTCCCCTACGTACGGAAGGTGGGGGATGTTCCTTGTATTCGCCACTTCCGAGACCTTCTTGCTCAGATGGGTCAGGCCGTTAAGGCCGGCGCCGGTATCGTAACCCATTTTGAGCATGAGATTAGGTATTATGGAGCAGAGATTGGCATTGCCGCACCTCTCTCCCAGGCCGTTGACGGTCCCCTGGACCATCGTGGCCCCGCTCTTTACGGCGGCCAGGCTGCATGCCACGGCCAGATCGGAGTCATTATGGCAGTGTATGCCCACCGGGACGCTGATGCTTCTGACGACCTCAGAGGTGATCTCTGTCACCGATTCCACGAGGGTTCCGCCGTTGGTATCGCAGAGGACGACCCATCCCGCTCCCGCGGCAGCGGCTGTCCGGGCAACCTCCATTGCGTATTCAGCATTGTCTGCGTAGCCGTCAAAGAAGTGCTCCGCGTCGAATATGACACTCTTTCCCCTTGACCTCAGGAATCTCACACTGTCATCTATCATCCTGAGATTCTCTTCCAGAGTGGTCCTCAGTGCATCGGTGACATGGAAGTCCCAGGACTTGCCGAATATGCATACGGTATCGGCGGAGCAATCCGCCAAAACCCTCAATTGCGGGTCGTTCTCCGCTCTGGTATCCGGACGGCAGGTGCTGCCGAAAGCCACTATCTTCGTTCTTGTTCTCTTTCCCCGGAGGGACTCAAAGAACTCGGCATCCTTGGGATTGGAGGCAGGCATACCACATTCGACGAAATCCGTGCCGAATTCATCCAACGCGTTCAGTATCTCCTGCTTGTCTTTCAGAGAGAAGGATATTCCCTCAGTCTGGGCGCCGTCTCTGAGCGTTGTGTCGTAAATGTAGATTCTGGGCATTTCCTACGCAGTCCGTCTGTCCATTATCCATATGAGATCGCTAAGCATGGCCGAGGCAGTCTCGCTCTTGCCAGCCCCGCGGCCGGAAACAGTTATCGGTCCAGCCATATCCGTTATGACCTGTGCCTTGTTAAGTGATCCCGGCACGCTGAGGGGATGGTTCTTAGGTATGAGCCTGGGGGCGACCTCCAGCTTATCCTTGGAGATCTCGCCGATATGCCTTATGACCATACCCTTCTCCGCCGCCATCTCCACGGCCTCCGGCGTAACGGTATCTATGCCGGTGACGGAGACATCGGAGAACTTCACATCCTTCTTGAAGACGGAGTTCGCCAGTATGGCGACCTTGCACGCGGAATCTATGCCCTTTATGTCATAGGTAGGATCCGTCTCAGCGTAGCCAAGCTGCTGAGCCTCTCTGAGTGCCTGCTCGAAAGGTATCCCGCTGTCCATCCTGCTGAGTATGAGGTTGCACGTGCCGTTGAATATGCCCTGTATGGAGTTTATCTTCTGTCCCACCAGCGCTTCGTTGCACATATTGATCATGGGCATGCCGCCGCCGACCGACCCTTCAAAGCGAAGGTAGCAGCCGTTCTCCTTTGCCAGAGCATCAAGCTCCGAATATGCGAGTGCCAGAGGCCCCTTGTTCACGGTTATGACGTCCTTTCCCTTCTTGAGGGCGTGCCTTATGTTCACCAGACCTTCTCCCCCGTCAGTTATGTTCGTTGGGGAGGCCTCTATCAGAAGATCGAAGTCCACCATATCCATTATCTCGGTGCATGACAGGCCGTTCCTGTCCGTGTGCAGCTTCCCGGTGTTGTTCTTGTTGCCGAGGGTGCAGAAACCGCAGATCTTGTATTCGCCGTCGTTGACCTCATAGCTTTTAGAATCGACTATTCCAACTATGGTCACCAGATCCTCGTATCTTTTCTTCAGATAGGCGTCCTTGATCAGCAGCGACTCGAAGAATCCGCGGCCTATGTTCCCGAATCCCGATATGAAGACCCTCATGCGGTCAGCCCCCTTATGCAGGTTAGCTTCTTCTTCGCACAGGATTCGACCATGAAAGCATCTAGTTTCTTGGCATCCTCCTTCGTCTCCAGTTTGGCCGATATTCTTATGGTCCGCCCTTCGCCGTTGGTTTGGGATGAGGCGTTTATCTCATAAGAGGATAAAGCAACAGCTTCTGCGGCCTCTTTCATCAGCTTCTCGGTGAACGTGCAGTCAGCATTGCCGATCAAGATATAGTCCATGGGCACGGTTCCTGCGACAGACCCCATCTTGGCTATGACCACGTCCCTGCTCTTCCATATGGATTTAAGGGTCTCCAGCTTCTCAGACTCTACGTTGAACGTCAGGTTCACGCTTATCATGCCGTCTATGACCTGCTCGCGGTTGTGGACAACTCCTACAATGTTGCCGTCCACCGCAGATATCGGTTCCAACGATCTGACAAGGCTTCCCGGTATGTCCTTTACGTAAATGTCTGCATTAACTAGCATTTGATTGCCTCTCGCCACTTTATCGGGTGCGCGCTTATATAAGATATCCCGTTGGTCACTGCGTGTAGAAGGTGCTCGTAACAGTCTTGCCCAGGTCGGTGATCTTGTACGTTTTGCCGTTCTTCTCCACCCATCCCTTCTCCACCCACGGTTTGAGATAATGCCGGCCGAAGTACATTTTCTCCTTTTGCTTCTCGTCCGTCTTCCCTTTGCTTCCGTCGGGGGCAAAGCTCCAAAGTTCCAGCTCTTTCAGTTGGTTAATGCACAGGATGCGGGGTGGCACGCTCTTCTTGGACATTTCCTGAATACCTCTAAGGCATCTTACAAGGTCCTCGTCCGGGATATCCATCTTGTATGTTCCCATGGGCTTGAGGTCAAAGGTCTCCGCTGTAAGACCCAGAGGTCTCCCGTTGCGGTAGTAGAGCTTCCTTATGTCCTTCTCGGAGGTGGTGTAGGCCTTGGTGCCCACTGTAAAAGGAACGGTTCCCGGCACCATCATCGCCGCCGTGGTGGATGCGGCTGAGTATTCCGGTGTCCCGGAGGATACATTGACCCAGACTTCGGATCCCCCATCCTTCTCGGAAAGAAGTATGTTCAAAACGGTCCTTAGCATCTCCTGATAGTCGTAGACCTTGGCCTTGTGCTCGATTATCTCCGTGCCCGAAGCGGATGAGCGTATCATCCTGCAGACCTCGTCATAGAATTCCTGATAGACCCTCAGAGAGGGATCGTCGGGGTCTCTGACGAAATGGATCAGATGGATTCTGTCGGGACGCTCTTTCAACAGAGGGTTCACGATCATGACCGTTTCGAAGGTCACGCATGCGACCATGACCTTGTCACGTTTTCCTGCTGGCATTGGATGAGGATTCCCTCCAGGATATATGATTATGCCGAAAAATAGGGTCGACACGACATCTTGCCGCATCAGGTGAAAGTGTGATTAGGCGCCGAGAGGGAGATTCGAACTCCCGAGGAGAAACCTCCACGAGCTTTCCAGGCTCGCGCCTTACCGGGCTGGGCCATCTCGGCTCTCAGTCGACAAACTGGTACTTGCATTAAAAGGTTTTCATGTGTCGGGGAGAGTTCCGTGTCCGAAACAGAACGGCTAGACTCTTCCGGTCAGCATATCCGAGCATCATGTTTTTAGTCCCTATAAGCAATGCAGTCCCTGAACGATATGGCTGCCAAGATCCCCCCGATAACGAGAGAAGACGTTGACGAGACGATAGGTTTCATAAGGAGCTCCGTGGAGGAGGTGGGATGCGAAGGTCTGGTCATAGGTCTCAGCGGAGGTCTGGATTCAGCAGTGACAACCAAGCTCTGCGTAGAGGCCATAGGTGCGGACAGGATATTGAACGTGTTCATGCCTTCAAGGGGCACTCCCGCGGAGGATTACAAGGTCACCTACTCCCTGAGCAGAGAATGGGGGACAGAGTACAGGGTCATAGACATACAGCCTGCTGTGGATGCATTGACGGCAGTTCTTCTCTCTGATACGGAGGCGCCGATGGAGAGAGGCAACATCTCTGCCCGTTGCAGGATGATCGTCATGTATAACCTGGCAAAGAAGCGCAACTACATCGTCGTCGGGACATCCAACCAGAGCGAGATCATGATGGGGTATTTTACCAAGTTTGGAGACGGGGCATGTGACATAACACCTCTCGCCAATATGTACAAGACCGAGGTCAGGCAGATGGCCACGTTTTTGGACATACCTCAGCCGATATTGGACAGGCCGCCGTCCGCCGGTTTCTGGGTAGGGCAGACGGATGAGGATGAGATGGGTATAGTCTACGAGAAGCTGGACGTCATTCTTTACGGATTGGAGCAGGGCAGATCAGACAAGGTCATATCCGCGGATACTGACGTACCCATAGAGAAGGTGAAGGAGATAAGGGAAGAGGTACGCAAGATGGAGCACAAGAGATTACTTCCTATGAGGCCCTCTATACAGGGATAAGCATTGTTTTTGGGCGATCGCGAGCCAGCTCCGGAAGGTGCCAACGGCGTTTCTTCAAAAAACTATATTAACGGCTTCGCAATCTCCTGCTTACTTCAGCTCCTGTAGTGTAGCGGCCAATCATGGAGCCCTCTCGAGGCTCCGACCCGGGTTCAAATCCCGGCGGGAGCACTTTTCTACACACACCAGTTAAGATAAGGTCCGACTTACCTGCTGATCTCCCTTTGATATGCCGGAAGAGGGTGGCGTGTTCTCAATAGGTTCCGTGATAGATCGTGCCATTTCTCAGCGCCAGGATGTTCTCCAGAGGCGTCTTGTAGGGGAGCTCGCATCCGGGGCCGATGATCAGCCCGGGTGCTTTGTCCCATGCGGATATTGTTTCTTCGACCTTTGTCTCGATCTCCTTCGGTGTCCCGTTCAGGAGGAGATCGGTGTGTTCGATCCCCGCTATGAAGGCTGTCCGGCCTCTGAGTTTGCAGATGATCTCATCCATATTCACAGATCTAAGATTCAGGTGAAGCGCTGTCGGTCCGACCTTCATTTGTGATTCCCAGAATGGTTCAGCAGAGCAGTTGTGGACGATCGTCCGAAGTCCTTTCCTGCGGAACGAATCTGTTTCCTTCTCGAGATATTTCCTGTCGAACCGCTCATACGTCTCCAGGTCCATAAGCTCGTTCCCCGCCGTTCCGTTCTCTATGAAAACGTCTTCCAATCCGATATCGGAGATCCTCTCACCATAGGCCTCAGAGGACTCTGTCACGGCAGAGAGCACGCGATCTACGGCGGAAGGTTCGGTCAGACAACCTATCAGCAGGTTCTCCAGGCCGACGATCTCGGAAGTGATAAGCATCGGGGAGTTGACACATCCGACCACTGCCACTTCTTCGCGATAACGGTGGAACATGATCTCCGCTGCTTTTATCAGAACAGACCAGAACCTGTCATCCATAGGGTCGACGGGGTGGATCTTGTCGACGTCAGACATGGGAACATACTTGTCGGCTCTGGGATAGAAATCCCTTTCCGGGAATCTCCACGCCGTGCCGTGAGCCTGTGCCTCAACCAGTATGTCGCCCCAGCCCGCCATGACGTTGTCGAAGCTGTAAATGTCGTAGGCGGCCATCGCAAGCTTCGAGAATATCTCTGGGTCGTGGAAACCGTCACGCATCTTCAGCCCCGTGGACTGCAACAGCCATTTGGCGGCTCCCAAATGCTGATAGAACAGGGGAACGCGATCTGGAAGATGAAGGTCGAGGGCGGAATGGAAGCGGTCCGCGGAATTCATGAACTATATTAGAGTGTCGTCCGTATTAATAACTGTCAATCTGTGCACGGGATCAGATGGCCATTCTTCTGTGGCGGTTTATGGCCAATGAGGCCACTACTGTTATCGCCAGCACCGCCAGTATGAATATCAGCGAGAACATGACTGGTATGTGGTAGAATCCGGCTATGATCATCTTCACTCCCACGAAGGTGAGTATAACCCCGATTCCGTACTTGAAATATGAGAATTTGGAGATGACTCCCTTAAGGGCGAAGTACAGGGACCTAAGACCCAGTATGGCGAATATGTTGGAGGTGTAAGCTATGAACGGGTCTGTGGTCACAGCGAGAACCGCGGGCACGGAGTCTATCGCGAACACTATGTCGGTGAATTCCAATGCCAATATCGCAAGGAATATCGGAGTTACGTACAGAGCACCGTTCTTCTTCACAAAGATCTTGCCGCCTTCCAGGCAGTCCGTCGTCCTCATGTGCTTTGTGGCGAATCTTATTATGAAGTTCTCATTCGGGTCCTTGACGGTGTCCTTCTTCACCATTGTTCTTATGGCAACGAATATCAGGAGTGCTCCGAAGAAGTACATCATGAAATCGAAGCGGTGAAGCAGCTCAGCTCCGGCGAATATGAAGATCAGACGGAACGCCATAGCCCCGATTATTCCGTAGAAGAGCGCTTCATGCTGATACTTGTCCGGTATGGCGAAGGCTTGGAATATGAGCAGGAAGACGAACATATTGTCCACGCTCAGACTCTCCTCGATCACGTAGGCGGTGTAGTATTCCATCGCCGAATTGGCGCCCATATTCAGGTAAACGAATATCCCGAAGATCAGAGCGATCGATATCCAGAACCCTGTAAGGAGAAGCGCCTTCCTGAGGGGAACGGCCTCTTTCTTCCTGTTGAAAACGAAAAGATCTAGGCAGAGCAGGAACAGGATCAGCAAGAAGAACAGTACCCAGTCCGTGACTCCCTCTACCATAGTCCGAGATTGACAGAGCCGATATAAATCTTGTTGATAAGGAATGCCTTTTCCGTCGCCTCATCTTTAGGCGAACGATTGTTTTTCTATCAAGAACTTCATGAAGATCCCGGAAATGGCCGTTATAAGCATATCCTTGGATGATGAGAGCGCCCTTGCACTTGAGACCATAATGGGCTCTTTGGGAATAAAGAGCCGTAGCGAGGCGGTGCGTTTTGCCATAAGCACCACCGAGACCACTTTGAAGGACATGGAGAGCATAACGGGAGATGTGGAAGGCGTTCTCATAATAGTGCACCCCGATCACAACGATTCGTGGCTTAGCATGATCCAGCACAGATATGACGGATGCATAAAGACCCAGCTGCACTCCCATCTGCATAACCGGAGATGCTTGGACGTGATGATCATATCTTCGGATGCTGGCTCATTCAGATCTATGATGCGGGATATATACTCTGCTGGCAAATCAAGCTATACTCAGTTCGTGCATAGCTAGTCGCGCGTACGTGACATTTATTAACGTTGAACGCGTAAACAAATCCGGATGGGATAGCATGGGTTCTAAGAACCAACATATGAGCTGTAGCTTCGGCTCTAGGATTTGGAAGAAGCTTAAGCGGGAGGTGGGGCGTGTCACAGACGATGTCATGTTGCTGTCCTGCGATTTCAAGTATGATTTCCTCAAGGTAAGGCCCGACGTCTTCGAGCCCAGGGTGGTGGATCGTCAGACCTTCAAGAAGGAGGTTCCCAATAAGGACCCTCCTCGCTCGAAGCATAAGCCTACGGCGGTTCCGATGCAGGACGTATATGCCGATACACCGCCACCGGCGAGCAACGGGCAGGTCCCGCTGATGATGATGTGGCCCGCAGACGAGGAGTTCGTCCCGCCCGGAGTCATGCCAGCGGCAGATCTGGGCGATTTCGGGGGACATTCCTCCGACGGGACGGTCATTCAGGACATGGATATCAAAGGACCCGTTGAAAGGATGCCCAAGCCTCCGACTATGGGGGTCTCGGAAGAGATCACAGTATTGAGCTCGGGAGTGGAGCCAATGGGCACAACGTCGGCACCTATGGGCTACGAGAGCCCCTACATCAAGGCACTGATGGCTGACACATCGACCGAGGCGATAAGGTCTGACGGCTATGTACTCGATTTCGATCATTTCTGGGATGAAGAGGATGAAGAGGTTCAGGAAGTTCCTGCAGAGACGGGTGAAATTGTAAAGGAGCCCAATCTCGTCGTCTTCGATCTCTCGGAGCCTGCAGAGGCCCAGAAGCCTAACTTCGTCGTCTTCGATCTCTCGGAGCCGACGGAAGAAAAGGTTCCGACTCCGAATTTCATCCTGATCGACGATTCGGAGCCTGCAGAGGTCCAGAAGCCTAACTTCGTCGTCTTCGATCTCTCGGAGCCGACGGAAGAAAAGGTTCCGACTCCGAATTTCATCCTGATCGACGATTCCGAGGAAACTTCCATATCTGTCTCGGAAGAGGCAGATTGTATGATGGAGATCGCGATTCCAGAAATTTTGTCCGATGTCAGAGAAATGGAAGATGCGGTATCGGAAGGGGTCTTCCCGGATGATGATACGAACCTTGTTCCCATGTTAGATGAAGATCATCGAGCGGCTGAAGCGGAACCGCCTGCAGAGCTGTTGAATCCAGCGGCCTTACAGGTCACAGAACAGAGAAAGGAGTTGCACATCAGCGAGGGAATGGAGGTCAGCTTCGGGTTCCTTTTTGGCACTTCGGAGAAGGGAGGAGATTCCGGGATCGATTTCTTGTTCGGCGAGGAAGAGTGTCAGGACAGTCCGACTCAAAATTATGAGGCGCGCACGGTCAGGGACGCCGTTAAGGTGTCCTCTGTGCAAACTCAGAGGCTGTATCTCTGAGATCCCAGAGCGGAACAAACCATTTACCTTATTCATTCTGTCTTTTTGCAGAGAGTGATCGGAGCACTGTCAGTGTGTTCTTTATATGTTTAGCGGGTGTCGGCGTCTATATAGTAAATAATTTAAACGAGAGATTGTCTGACACCCTGTGGACCTCGGCATTGTTTTCTTGACCATTGTGCTGGTACTGTTCTTGGCGAAGATCAGTGCCGTCGTTTTTGAGAAGTTCGGTATACCCGGGCTTGTCGGAGAGATATTGATAGGTGTTGTCATAGCCAATCTGGTCATAGGTGATTGGTCCTTCATGAAGGTCCTCGATCTCGAGGATGCAGATTCCATAAATTCCCAATTCTTCTTCGTATTGGCGGAGATGGGTGTGATCTTCCTTCTATTCTCCGTAGGTCTGGAGATGAGGGTCTGCGACCTGATGAAAGTGGGGAGGACGGCATCCCTTGTTGCGATATTGGGTGTGATATTGCCTTTCATATTCGGCTTCATTCTCATGTTGGCCTACGACGGTAACATGTATCATGCCTTGTTCCTGGGAGCAGCCATGGTCGCCACGAGCGTCGGGATAACTGCCAAGGTGATAAAGGACATGAAGGTCATGAACACCAAGGAATCCCGGATCATCATAGGCGCCGCAGTAATCGACGATATAATGGGTATGATCGTGCTGGCGGTCGTCGTCGGTATGGCCCAGTCCGGGTCCCTGGACATCGTGAGCATAGGCGAGATAGTTGTCAAAGCCGTGATCTTCGTGGTTTTCATACTCTTCCTGTGCTCTAAAGTCGTTCCCAGATTCGACAGGTGGTGGAGATCCAGGTTCGTACCGAGGCCCTGCGACATAAACTACACTATGCTGACCGTTGCCGTGATCGTCTGCTTCGGAAGCGCATATGTTGCCGACCTGATAGGCCTGGCACCCATTATCGGGGCCTTCCTGGCAGGCATGTTGTTCGCCGACAGAGCCAAGGAATGGGGTATGTACAAAGGGATCGAATCAATAACAACCTTCCTTCTTCCGTTCTTCTTCGTATATGTGGGAATGAATGTGAATCTTGGCGCTATCAGCAGCGACGTACTGTTGCTTTTCGCTGTGGTCCTGATCCTGGCGATAATAGGTAAGCATGTCGGTGGCGCCCTGGGAGCCAAGATCGGAGATAAGTCCCTCGATAAGAATTCCCTTAACATTATCGGCATAGGGATGATACCCAGAGGAGAAGTGGGGATAATAGTGGCAGCAATGGGCCTTAAGATAGTTGTAGACGGGTCTCAGGCTGTGTCTCAGGAGATGTACGTGGTCGTGGTCCTCATGTCTGTGGTAACGACGCTGATAGCGCCGCCGCTTCTGTCCAAGCTGTTCAGGAAGAAATATCCGGAAGAGCAGGACAACGGCTGTGAAACGGGTCGTTGCCAAATATGAGATCTTAAGGATCACAGGGGGTAGAATGCCTGAAGAACCAGGATGATGATGCACATACCCAGTGCAAGGCCGATGACGGTCTTCGGACCCACCTTGGGCGACTTGTCGTTCTTGGTATCGAAATACCTGACAAGGCCCGCCTGTGATTGGAATCCCCCGTCCTTCTTCTTGGCCATTGGGTAAGAGAAGACGGAATCTTTATAAAAAGGTTATCGGGCACGCTCCCGCGTAATCCCTTTATAGAGGATAGCCAATCGCAACTTCGATACGATGCACTGGGCGGACGTTATAGCCAGAGATATCCTGGAGAAGGATAAGAACCCCCTCATAGCCACGGGGATAAGTCCCACCGGGATAATACACGTGGGAAGTCTCAGAGAAGCCATTACCGGCGAGGCCGTCCGCAGTGCGATCAAAGACCTCGGAGGTAATGTTAGGCTGATATACCTCATAGATTCCCTGGATCCGCTTAGGAAGAGGTATCCTTTCCTGCCCGAGGAGTACGAGAACTATGTGGGGATGCCCATATGCCAGATACCATGCCCCTGCGGGAAGCATGACAATTATGCTCACCATTTCGTACAACCTTTCCTGGATGCGTTGAAGTCTTTGAAGGTGGATTGTGAGATAATATGGACTCACGAGCTCTACGCCCAGGGAAAGTTCGCACCCATGATAGATCTGGCACTTCGCAAGAGGCCCCAGGTGATAAAGATCTTGAAGGAGGTTACGGGAAGAGATCTGAATGATGATTTCTCCCCTTACAACCCTCTATGCAGGAGCTGCGGGAGATTCACTCAGCCCCTGCTCGACACTTACGAATATCCGCACATCGACTACTGCTGCAAATGCGGCGGCAGCGGTACCGCAGACATAACCAAGATGGACGGGAAGCTTGTTTGGAGGCTTGAGTGGCCTGCCAAGTGGAAGATATTTGGCACTTCCGTGGAGCCCTTCGGGAAGGATCACGCGGCTGCGGGTGGATCCTACGATTCAGGGAAGAGGATAGTGGAGGAGATATTCGACGGGAAGGCACCGTATCCCGTGCCGTACGAGTTCGTGCAGCTCAAGGGTGTAGGCCAGATGCACAAGTCCACCGGCTCTCCGGTGACCGGTATGGACGCCATAAACATGACTCCTCCGGAAGTCCTTAATTATCTCTTCCTGAGAGTAAATCCTCAAAAGGCCATCGATTACGATTCCGGAATGGGTGTTCTCGATATGGCGGATGAGTACGACAGGATGGAACGCCTTTTCTTCGAGGGCGGATGCACAGATTGCGAGGAGAATTCCGTAAGAGCCTACAGCATAGCTCAGCACAATGTTGTGCCAGAGGAGATCCCTCCGCAGATACCGTACAGGCATCTGGTGAACGTAGTGCAGATGTCCGACTGCTTCGAAGGGGTCATGGAGATCCTGAGCAGGACAGAGAATCTGAAGGATCTAAGCGGGGAGGAGGTTCAGAGGCTCAGGAAGAGAGTGGAGTGCGTCAAGTTCTGGTTGGACACCTTTGCCCCGGAAGACGTTAAGTTCTCTGTATCCGACGGCATCCGTACAGAGGACCTCAGTGAGGAAGAGAAGAAGTATCTGGCACTTTTGTCTGATGCTCTCGATTCCACCGAGTGGACCCCCGACCCCATAAGCAATGCCGTTGTGGAGAAGGCCAAGGAGGCGGGCATCAGCACGAAGAAAGGATTCCAGACACTCTACAGGGTGCTGATCGGACGTACTTCGGGTCCGAGGCTGGGAGCATTCCTGGCGGATATGGATAAGGACAAGGTATTGGAAAGGTTCAGATCTGTGTCCCTCTGATCACAATATGCCCATGTTCGTGAGCTTCTCCGGCAAATAGGTGTCCGTGACGAAATCCAGACCGTATTTTGCCAGGGCCTGCTGCTCGGATTTCTTTTTCATGTCCAGCATGGCCTGTATCTCGGAGATCCAGAATTCGTCCCTGAACCTGGGATCGCTGAGCTCCGCATTGAGTGCACCTATGTCCTTGTCAGAAAGGGAATCCGTCGGGAGGTCGTAATTCAATATATCGGACGCAGTTATGCCGACGAACTGGGCAGTAGGTGTGGCCAGATAATCTGATATGTGTGCCGTTTTTATCGCACCATAGGCTATGGACGCATATATCCTGAATGACCACGGGTCGCCGTCAGTGAAAACGACTATGGGCAGCCCCATCTCGTTGTTCAGTCTTTTTATGAAGCGCCTGGTGCTCCTGGCGGGCTGTCCCTTCAGGTGAACGAGCAGAGCATTATGTTCTTCGCAGAAGCCGTTCTCGACAAGACGGTCGAACATACCTCCCGTCTCTACGGCAACAACGAATTTTGCATTGCCGCCCTGGAATTGTACGTTCTCCTTCTCCACGTTATACGGCACTCCGTATCCGGACTCGCCGACATCCTCGAGGCAGTTTATCTTCCTCCGGTCGCCCTTCTTCGTCATCTCGGTGAGGGTGAAGTCCCCCATGACCCTGGCGCCGTCCTCCTCCGGGCGCAGCTTGAAATCTTCTCTCATGCAGCCGGACATTATCTCCAGGTCCTCTGCCAGAAGGTTGCTCTCATCCTGGGAAGTGAATTTGCCGTGACCCCACCCCTCAGATATGTAGTACATCTCTCTCAAGGTAGAGGATTTGTTCGTTTTGATCATGTCCTCTATGAACTGCACCGTGCAGGCTGTCCTGAGCATCATGGTGGCTCCTGTCACGGTCTTGGCTGTTCGCTGGGTCTTCATATTCCCGTAGGTCCAGACGCTCTTCTTCGGATCGAACTCTATATTCTTCTTGGACCTTGTGGACAGTTCCATGACGGGTATTTCACCTATCTTCATCTGATTATAGACGGAATCCACAAGCTCCTTTAGGTTAATAACGGCGTTATCGTGACGTTCAGTCATCTTCCAGCACCTCCGGGGTCTCCTCTTCTTCCTCTTCTTCGACAGGCTCCTCTTCCGAGTCTATCTCGGTGACCTCGATGCCCTTTATGCCCCAATCCCCGGGCAGCGGGTCCGCTCCCATGACTATGACCGGATTAATACCTGAAACGTAGACATCGTCCGGAGAGAAGACCTCTGCCATGTCCCCGGTCAAATCGAAGGATATGGTGGTATGAGCTGCAGGTGCCAGATCCCTCACGTCCCATGCGGCTTTGCCCTCGTCGTTCATCTCAACGAAATGCTCCTCGCCGAACAGTGTCAGGTTAACGGCCTCCTTCGGAAGCCGCGCATGGATCCTGAAGGAGCGCGCGCTCCTCGTGTAGTTGAATATGGTGTAGGTCACTTTCCTTAGCTTCTTCTTTTTGGCATCGACGCCGGGCTCGATCCACACCACATTCATTATCTTGGATATCGTGAGATCGAGATCAGGCACAGGTTTTTTGAGGAACTCTGCAGATTTCTTTGCTAGTTCCGGCAGGATGACCTGCACGATCTCGAATTTTGCGCGGGTATGTTCCCTTCTTTCCCTTTTCCTAAGGTGGCTCTTCAGATTCCTACCGCAGAGCTTAAGTGCCAGACCTATTTCCTCGGTTATCTCGGGCAGGTCGGCTATGGCCTCTTTGCCTTCTGAGGTGAAGAATACCTTTGTGGATGCCACATGAACCAGGATTATGGCCGGTCCGAATGGCACGCCTTTGCCCCCCCTCTGCTCCAGCCCGTATCTTCTCCAATCGACATCCGATACAGCCTTCGTAATAGCACATGCTCCTGCCTGGTACAGCAGGGGGACGCGGTTGGCGAATCTTAGTACGGTGACCTGCCCCTCCGAAGGTATGTCCCCTCCGTACACTATTCCCACCTCGACTGTGAAAGGGTTGCCGTTGACGGCCCTGGGTGCCCTGGTGACGGGGGGAGCATAATACTCCGGGCGCATCCCGTCCAGAACGTGCATCAGCCCCTTCTTGATCAGGGTGTCCCCAATAGGGGAAAGGCAGTCTGTCTGAGGGGCCATTATCTTAACCTTCCCTATGGCCTTAACGATGTCCCTGCAATCGTCCCGGGTAAGGCTGGAAGGTTTTCTGTCAGGTTTTATACTCGTGTCCTTCAGAATCTCGTCGGCTATCCTTGCCGTCAATCTGGAGAAATCATTGATCAGGAACGCTCTGACGGTTTTCTGCTGAGTTGACTGGGTCATCTTCTGCAGGTCGCCTATCTCGAGGCCTTCCGGATGGGGTTTGATCTCTTTGGACTTCTCTGGCATAGTTTCCGTGGCCCTTTCGAATACGAATGTCCTGTTGTCCGGGTCCACGAAGGTTATCTTTGAATGCGGATTGACTATGGCCGTGTTCTTGAGGTATTCGAAGATCGACTGCTTCCCTGTTATGTACCTGCCTTTTGTGTAATATTCTATGCGGGTGCCGCTGTCTTTGCCTTCCCAGGTGAAGGCTTCCTCATTGGAAACTATCGGGCGGTTGGTCTTAGTGTCTATGACAATATCCATTCCCCAGGCGACAGAATCCTCGCCTTCGATCTTGGACTGCACGTGGGCCGGTTTTCCTGTCGATATATTGCCGAACATTATAGTGGCGGATATGCCTATGCCCTGCTGCCCTCTTGATTGTCTCAGGGCGTGGAACCTCGATCCGTAGAGAAGTCTGCCGAAAACGTTCGGCATCATCTTCTTGACTATCCCGGGACCGTTGTCCTCGATGACCATCCTATACTCTTCCTCCTCAAGTTTCTCAACTCTGACAAAAACGTCCGGAAGTATGTCCGCCTCTTCGCATGCGTCGAGGGCATTGTCCACTGCCTCCTTGATACCCATGAGGAGGGATTTGGATTTGGAGTCGAAGCCCAGGATCTGCTTGTTCTTCTCGAAGAATTCCGTTATCGATATCTCTTTCTGCTTAGAGGCCAAGATGTTGGCTGTCGGCACAGCTCCGACCGGTTTCTTCTCGTTTGAGCCCATCCGTCCCGAAGAGGGGATAGGGGTTAAATAAATGTTTCAGACGGTCCCTGAATCGTCGTCCGCATCGAATCTCTCCCCGCATTTGGGACATTTCTCTGCATTTGCGGGGACCGTCGCACCGCACTCGGAGCATTCCATCTCCTCCTCGACCGGGGCCGCCGTGATGATCTCGGGTTTCTCGATGAATGCTCCGCACTTCCTGCAGCAGGTCTCTCCCGGCAGTACCAGAGCGTCGCACTCCTTGCAGCGCCCGTATCCCTGAGGATACAGTCTGCCCTCTCTTTCCATTCTCTCCCTTGCGTTCTCCAGACTCCTCCTGGAGAAAAAGGAGAATATCACCACCAGGAAGTAGATGAACATGATGTTGATGCCGATGAAGTAGAGGTTGCCCTCCAGCGCCATCATCGTGACGTCCCCGTCGGTCGCGGAGCCTCTGTATATCATCATCCCTGTTTTGTCAATGGTATCACTGCCGCTCTTCGCCTCGAAGAAGAAGTATTCCAGTTTGTTATCCCCGAGATCCACGTCAGAAGCGGTATACGTCGTTCCGGAAGATGTCATGGCGACTCTGTTAGCGGGTGTTGCCATCCCCGCGGAGGAATAATAGAGTATCACAATGTCGTTGTAGCAGAATTCCACGTCGGTGCCTGAGCCGTTATATTCAACGGTTATGTCGTAAAGCCCGTTGCCTTTTAGAATTATATCCGCATCGGTGAAGTCCCCTTCGTTCAGAGATCCGATGTTGTCGTAGGAGTCCACGTAAGCCGGGCTCACCACCAGCGCGCCGACGCAAGATATTATGACCAGATATGCCGCGCCTGCAGCCAGAAGTGTCTTGGTGCTCTTTACGCCCAGCATCTTAGGCACGACATACATGGCCACGCCGACGAGCATCGGCAGGCAGAACAGTTCGTAAAACCCGGACAGCATGAAAGTTATGCCGAGGAACAGTGCCAGAATGATACCTATCACCTGTGCGGACGGCGTTCCTATGAATCTGTCCTGCCCTTTTCTGTTCGGAGGCGCTTCCATGACTTTGGGTCAGACCTCAACGAATATAAAAAAGTCTGCGACAGAATAAATACAACCCCCATCATCCATCAGAGACGGGGGAGGACCTTGGCAACAATAGAAGAGCAGATAAAGGAGTTGGAAGAGCAGATCTCCAACACCAAATACAATAAGGCGACCGAGGCCCACATAGGCAAGCTCAAGGCCAAGATCGCCCGCCTTCAGGAGGAGGACGAGAAACGCAAGTCCTCCAAAGGCCCGACCAAGGGATTCTACGTCAAGAAGGCAGGGAATGCAACCGTGGCTCTTGTGGGATTCCCCAGCGTGGGCAAGTCCACCCTTCTGAATCAGCTTACCGGGGCCAAATCCGAGATAGGAGCATATCACTTCACAACATTGGATGTTGTCCCGGGAGTTATGGAGTACAACCATGCCAAGATCCAGATTCTGGATATGCCGGGGCTGATCAAGGACGCCTCCAGAGGCAAGGGCAGAGGCAGAGAGGTCATAGCCGCAGCCAGGGCAGCGGACGTCATACTGTTGGTCGTGGATGTCTACAATCCGGACATATCCGTTCTGTTCAAAGAGCTCTGGGATGCCGGCATAAGACTGAACCAGTCCAGGCCAGATGTGGCCATAACCGGGGGGTCCCAGGGCGGACTCCTCATAAAACCGACTTTGAAGCTGACGAAGATCAGCGTCGATACGATCAAGGACATGGCGGCAGCTTACGGTCTTGTCAATGCTACAATAGTCGTAAGAGAAGATATCGACGTCGAGCAGATGCTGGACGTTCTCGCAGGCAACCGTGTGTACATAAAGGCGGTAATGGCGATAAACAAAGTGGATCTGGCCAAGCCCGGGGAGTTGGAGCGGGCATACGCGCGGAACCCAGAGTACCTGAAGTTCCCGGTGTCCGCCGCCACGGGCCAGGGCATGAACGAGCTGAAACAGGGGATATATGACACGATCGATATGATCCGCATATATCTCAAGCCTCAGGGCCAGGAGGCGGACATGGATATACCCATGATCGTGAAGCGCGGTAATTCCGTGGGGGATGTCTGCGAGCTCATCCACAGGGACTTCAAGAACAATTTCAGATATGCTATGGTCTGGGGCGACAGCGCAAAGTTCCCGGGGCAGACCGTCGGCATGGATCATGTGCTGAAGGATAAGGACATTCTCAGCATAATTGTCAGAAGGTAGACTCCCGCCGACACGTTTTATATCCCCCTGCTTATCGGTGTCCCATGATTCAGAAGCCCCGTGGCACGAGGGATTTCCTTCCGGACGAGATGGAGAGACGCAGGCACTACGAAGGAGTTCTGAGGCATATCGCGAGAACCTTCGGGTTCAGGGAGATCGCGACGCCGATATTCGAGGAGACAGAGCTCTTCGTCCTGAGGTCGGGGCCGAATATTCTGAATGAGCTTTACGCGTTCAAGGACAAAGGCGACAGGGACATCGCCCTCCGCCCGGAGATGACAGCACCGGCGATACGTATGTTCGTCAACGGGATGAGCAATGAGCCGAAGCCGATCAAGATGTTCTATTTCGGTCAGTGCTTCCGTTATGAGAGGCCCCAGAGTGGCAGGTACCGCGAGTTCTTCCAATTCGGAGCGGAGCTTATAGGGAACAAGAATCCCGAATCAGATGCGGAGATCATTGCTCTGGCGGCATCCATGATCGAGGCGCTGGGTCTTCGTGAGTACAGAATAAGGATAGGCCACATAGGTGTGCTGAGACAGAAGCTCGCGGACGCCGGTGTACCCAAAGAAAGGACAGCAGAGGTCCTTCAGAAGCTCGATAAGAAATTATACGACGAGGCCGAGCCGATCCTCATGGACATGGGCGTGTCCGACCTTGCGAGGCAGGAGATATTCGACCTCACGGGAACAGTCGGAGGCAAAGACGTCCTTTCGGAGGTCCCGGGCGAGGCAGGAGAGTATCTGCGGTCCGTGGCGGAGATACTGGAGAGGATGGGAGTCCGGGATATAGACATAGATCTGGGGGTCGTGAGGGGACTGGACTATTACACGGGCATGGTCTTCGAGGCCGAGGCCCCTGCACTTGGTGCCGAGAAGCAGATCTGCGGCGGCGGATCGTATACTCTTTCGGAGCTGTTCGGAGGGGAGCAGGTGTTCTCCACGGGATTTGCCATAGGATTCGACAGGATACTGCTGGCCATGGAGAAGGAAGGCACTCAGTACGAGCTGAGGGGCATCGATGCCTACGTGGTCCCGACATCCGATATTGTCCGGGGGGAGGCGTACTCCGTGGCCTCGATGCTCAGAGAGGCCGGCATATCTTCAGATATAGATCTGATGGGGAGGAAGATGGCCAAGGCCATGAAGCACGCTTCCGCCGTCAGGGCGGAGAACGTGATAATAGTAGGCGAGAAAGAGCTGTCGGAGGATTCGGTGACTGTAAGGAACATGTCCTCCGGGGAACAGACCTTGGTCAAGATCTCGGACATCGTCCGTTTCCTGTCCTGATGTCGAGCTCGATGTTCAGGAGCGCATCCGCTCTGGAGATCATCGGGTCCTCACGTCTTACGTGTATTATGGAAGAGGTCTTTATCTGGGATATCAGGGACATGGCGTCGCGGTGAAGGTCCTTCAAGCTCTCAGACCTGACCTTGTATTCTCCCTTCATCTGCTTGACCACGAGCTCGGAATCCATGATGAATTCCACGGTATCGTCACCGATCCGTACGGCCTCTCTTATGGCGGCGATCAGGCCCCGGTACTCAGCGTAGTTGTTGGTACCCGTCCCAAGGAATTCTGCGATCTCCCGGATTATGTTCCCGTCCCTGGTCACGATAACGGCGCAGGCGGACGGACCGGGATTTCCTCTTGCCCCCCCGTCGGAGTAGATGCGCAGCATATCATTTCCTCACAGGTCTGTTCTCCCTGTTGACTTTGACAATGCGGGTGTCGATGATGCCGTCGGCTAGTTCGAATCCCATTATGATGATAAGGTCCCCCACATTACAGAGGTGGGCGGCAGCGCCGTTGATGCATATGACCCCGGAACCGGCCGGCCCGGCGATTGTGTAGGTCTCGAAGCGGTTGCCGTTGTTGACGTCGGCTATCAGTACCTTCTCTCCGGGGAGGATCCCGGCCATATCCATCAGTTCGGCGTCTATGGTGATGCTTCCCTCGTAATCCAAACGCGTCTCCGTAACGGTGGCCCTGTGTATCTTGCTTCGGAGCATCCAACGCATAATGGGTCTATATGCCCCCATATAATCAAACTTTCTTCTCTACGAAAAAGAGGAGTATGCGATTTTTTGAGAATCACTCATATAGAGTAACACGATTTTACGTTAACTTGTGCTAAGCAATATATACAATACAAAAAATGTTAGGGACGATATCTATGAGACGATCAAAAGGACTGACTTTGGCGGTCATGCTCGCGACCATGATGATGGTCGCGGTACCTCTTTTCTACAGCGAAAATTCCGAAGCAGAGACGATATCCGTAACGGATCCTTACGGCAATATCGCAGAGTTCGATGCCCCTGTGAACAAGATAGTCACGTTGGGTTTCGGCCTTACCCTCACAGTGATAGATGCGGGATGCAAGGACAAGATCTTGGCTGTTGACAAGTACTCGATCTACTCATATACCAACAATACAAAGGTCCAGGATCTTACTGCCAGCTCTATAGGATCCGTTTATTCCAGCGATGCGGATATGGTTGTCTCGAGTATGATACAATTCGCATATGATGGATTATTCAACAAGAAAACAGATGTAGTCGTGATGAATTTCTCTTCTGCCGCAATTGCAGAGAACGGTCTTGTAGACAGACTTCAAGATGAGGGGTTCAAAACCTTGTGCTATGGATCTTCGTCTTACACTTACGATTCTGTAGTCAAAGCGGTATCTGACGTAGTCAAACTGATCGGTGGAGACAATTCTATCGTTGAGAGGATGGAAGATGTTAAGACCAGCGTGTCTGGGAGAGGAGTAGATCTGGCTGAGAGCGAAAGACCGAAGGCGATGTATGTCAGCTATACCTCGGGAGGCATAAGAGTATACAATACCGGAATTGCCGCGGATATGATCTCAGTATCCAATGGAATCAATGTTGGAAACAACGGTTCAACCGCTGCATCTCACACGGAAGAGGTAAGTTTCATACTGCAAGCCGGACCGGACGTGATATTCATGGATGGCAGTTATCCTTTAACCGAGGAGCAGTTTAAGGAAGTTCTGGGGACGGACAGCATAAAGGTTGTGAAGCTCGAGAAAGAATGGAACTCCTACGGGCCTTCGACGGCTGACGGATTAGAGGCGATCTCCGAGGCGCTCTACGGTCCAATGCCGGATGGAGGTTCGATCCTGGGGGACCTTAGCATTGCAACCACAGTCATTGCCGGCGGGGCAGTCATCGTGGTTATCGCATCAGCAGTCTTCTTTTTGAAGAGAAGAGGGTAAGCCTTTTTATCAAACCACTTACGTCTCCTGGGGAATTAGATGATGAATACTGGCAGAAGCGCAAGGATTTGGTTGATCGTGGGGGTGCTTATTCTGGCACTCATTGCCGTATCGTATCTGGAACTCAGCTGGGCACCCAGGAGACTCACTATGTCTGAAGTATGGGCGGTGATCGTCGGGAGCGACATCACGTTCAACGATGTCATAGTTCTGAAGATAAACGCTCCGAGAGTGGCCCTGGGATTCTTCGTGGGCGGAGCCTTGGGTGTGGCGGGAGCTGTTATGCAGGCGATGTTCAGGAACCCTATGGCGTCCCCTTACATACTGGGTCTTTCGTCAGGAGCTTCCCTCGGCGCTGCAATGGCCATGCTCTTCACGATATCCTTTATACCTTATCTGATTGCAGTTCCTTTGCTGGCGTTTGTCTTCTGCATGATGACCATGTTATTCGTTTACTCAGTGGCGAGAGTAGGCTCAGAAACCCATATGGAGACCCTCCTCCTGGCGGGCATAGCGATAAGCGCACTTCTACAGGCAGTGGTCTCTTTGCTCACGTTCATAGCAGGAGACAAAATAGAATCCGTGGTTTTCTGGGGGATGGGGAGTTTATCGGGTTCCTCTTGGAACGAGATATTCACGATAATTCCTATAATTTCTCTGAGTTTCGTAATATTGGCGGCATATGCAAAAGATCTCAATGCCCTGATGATGGGTGATGTGCACGCCATGGATCTGGGTGTGGATGTCAAGAAAGTGAGGCTGATATTGCTGATAGTATCGTCCATGATAACCGCGGCAGCCGTGTGCTTCGCCGGGACGATAGGATTTGTGGGGCTCATCATACCACACATATTAAGGATATTGACAGGCCCGGATAATCGTTCTCTTATACCTCTCTCTTTCTTGGCAGGAGGGGCCTATTTGATATTATGCGACTATCTGGCACATGTAATCTATCCCAGCATGGGCATTTTGCCTATAGGAGTAATAACAGCCCTCATAGGTGCGCCGTATTTCGTATACCTTCTCAGAAGAAGGAAGACTGAGATGGGGTGGTGAATTTGAGGATAGAGAATCTGTCTTTCTACTACCGCAGCAAACCCGTTATAGAAGGCATTGACTTCGAAATAGAGGAAGGAGAGGTCATAGGGATACTCGGTCCGAACGGCTGCGGAAAGACGACGCTTCTACGTAATCTGAATAAGAATCTCAACCCCAAATCCGGATGCGTGATGCTGGATGGAACGGATCTCAAGGATATGGAGAAGAAGGAGATCGCAAGGATAATCTCTTCCATACCCCAGAGCAATGAAATAAAATTCGCATTCTCAGTCAGAGAGATAGTCGCCATGGGTCGTATGCCCTTCCAGGAGTTTCTTCAGGGTGAGTCCAAAAAGGATATGGAGATCGTAGAGGATGCCATGGAGAAGACCGGGATAACCCACATGGCGGACCGCTATGTCAGTACCATGAGTGGAGGGGAACGTCAGAAGGTCATAATCGCAAGGGCATTGGCCCAGACTCCGAAGATCCTCCTTATGGATGAGCCCACACTGCATCTTGACATAAGTGCGCAATTTGACATCCTCAACATGGTTCATAAGCTATCCAGAGAAGAGGGATTGACCGTGGTCATAGTATCCCACGATCTGCCGATGGCAGCCAGGTATTGTGACCGCATAGTGATGATACATGACCATAATATACACGCCATAGGGAAGACAGAGGATGTCTTGACTCAGGAAAACATGAAGGTTGTTTTCGGAGTGAAGGCAGACACAGTCAGGGATCCCGATACAGGCAAGATCTTCGTAAGGCTTTTTGACTCTTGCACAAGTTCAGAAAAAAGAACCTGAGCGCCCTGGCCGGAATTCGAATCCGGGTCGGAGCCTCGACAGGGCTCCATGATAGGCCGCTACACTACCAGGGCAGGTACCATGAGTATAGACAGGCAGTATTTAACCATTATCAAATAGACTGGCGCCCGGAAAAGATATCCCGATGCAAGGCGAAGTTTATCATGTCGTGAGAAGCTTCAGGTCATGATGACGAATCCCATTGTGGCCGACTATATGATCCGCGACGTGAAATCTGTGAGCCCGGATATGACTGTCAAGGAGGTCGCCAAGAAGATCACCGAGTCTGATTTCCATGGATTCCCAATAACGTCCAGAGGATATCTTTTGGGATTCATAACGGCCAAGGAGCTCCTGCGTCGTATGGACCAGCCGGAAGCGAAGATGAGGGACGTCATGAGGCAGGGCACCATAACGGCCATGCCTTCCATGTCCATGGACGATGCGACAAGGCTCCTGTTCAGGTACGGACTGAGGAACCTGCCTGTGGTGGACGAGAACAAGAAGCTCGTCGGTATAATCTCGAATATAGACGTCGTAAGGTCCCAGATCGAGAAGGCAAGACCCTCCAAAGTCATGAGTGTGAAGACCTTCCTGGAGCGACAGAACAACGTCCGCATGCGCGTGATCTACAAAGATGTGCCCATAGACATGGTCATACCCACGCAGAAAGAAGTCTACAGGGATGAGCTGGTTGGCAGGCAGTACGAGATCAAGAGAGGTCTTAACGAACCTCTCATCGTGATTGCCCGCAGGAACGGCTATCTTATCGTGGACGGGCACCACCGGGTGCTGGCGGCCAAGATGATGGGCACAACGAGCTTCAAAGCGATAGTCCTGGAGCCCAGCGACATGGATGTCAGGTTCGGGCTGGAGAAGACGGCGGAGAGGTGGGGCCTCAGGTCTTTGGATGACGTCAACATAATCGAGGGGTCCAAGCACCCGCTGATGAAGGCGGCCACCATGGTCCTTACGGAAGAGGAGATCCTCAAGCTCACCAAGAGGCTTGAGGGCGGGACCTGACTCAGTTACCGCTCAGCTCTCTCATCCTTCTCAGCATTATCCTCTTCTCGGCGGAGGCTATTACGCTCTTCGTCTTGACGAATGTGTCCGGGTTGAGGGATATGTAGTCTATGCCTTCCTCAACCAGGAATTCGGCGAATTCCGGATAGACAGAGGGCCCTTGCCCGCATATGCCCACGCTCTTGCCTTTTGCGTGAGCGGTCTTGATGAGCATGCTTATGGCCCTCTTCACTGCTTCGTTCCTTTCGTCGAAATAGCCCATGCGGCCCAGTATGTCGGAGTCCCTGTCCGCGCCCATGACCAGCTGGGTCAGGTCGTTGGATCCTATGGAGAAACCGTCGCAGTGCTCGGAGAACTCCTCAGCCATCAGTATGTTGGCGGGTATCTCTGCCATTAGGTACAGGTTGAAATCCCTGTTCCTCTTGAGACCTATGCTCTCCATCATGGCGGTTATCTCCTTGACCTCGTCCACGGTCCTGACGAAGGGGAGCATGATATTCAGATTCCTGAGTCCCATCTCCTCTCTGACCTTCTTTATGGCTATCAGTTCGCACATGAAAGCCTCTTTGTAATCCGGAGATACGTATCTGGAGCAGCCCCTCCATCCTATCATGGGATTCGATTCCATCGGTTCGAAATCAGCACCGCCCTTCATGTCGCGGTACTCGTTCGTTTTGAAATCTGATGTTCTGAGGATGACCTTTCGGGGATAGAAGACCCTGCAGACCTTGGATATGCCCTCGGATAGCTTCTCTATCAGCTCGTCCCTCCTTCCTTCTGCGATAAGGGAAACGGGGTGCTCCCCTACGTAATTGGTGAACAGGAATTCGGACCTCATCAGCCCCACGCCGTCGCAGGGCAGTGCAGCGGACCTCTCCGCCTTTGCGGGCATGCTCATGTTGACCATGACTTTCGTGCCCGTTATCGGCACGAACTCGGAAGATATCGTCACGGCCGCGGCGGCCTCTGGTTTGCTCATCGAGATGACGTTGCCCCTGTACACTGTGCCAGTGGTGCCGTCAACAGTGATGATCATGCCGTCCGTGAGCAAAGACGTGGCGCTGACTGTGCCGACGACGCAGGGCGTCTCAAGCTCTCTGGATATTATTGCGGCATGACAGGTCATCCCTCCTTCGTCGGTGACGATGCCCGCGGCCCTGTTCATAGCGGGTACCATGTCGGGCATGGTCATGGAGGTCACGAGGATGTCGCCCTCCTTCACTACATCGAGGCTCATCGAATCATCATATATCACTACGCGGCCGGATGCGACACCGGGGCTTGCTCCGAGGCCGGTGACGATGACCTCCTCGCCAGCATCGATCTTCTCCCCGTTCCCGCCACCTATGGCGGTTATGGGTCTAGCCTGGACGATGTATACCTTATCTTTCTCGACGCACCATTCTATGTCCATGGGCTTCTCGTAGTGGAGCTCTATCTGGCGACCGATCTCGGCCACCTCTATGATCCTGCGGTCGGAGATCTTCTGCGCGTTCTCCAGTTCCGGCTTCACATCCACTTTCACGGTGCTGCCATCCGATCCTCTCGTATACTTCCATTTCTGGACGGACAGCCTCCTCTGCTTTATCTCCATGGTGGACCTGTCCACCTTGTATGTGTCGGGGGTGACCTCGCCTCCGACGATGGCCTCTCCGAGGCCGTAGCCCGCCTCGACGACGATCTCCTTGGAACCGCTGCTAGGGTCCACAGTGAACATTATGCCGGAGACGTCGGAGTTGACCATCTTCTGCACTACGACGGCCAGTTTAACATCCTCATGGGCAAAACCTTGCCTCTCGCGATAGGAGATGGCTCTGGCAGTGAAAAGGGATGACCAGCATTTTCTGACCTTGTCGAACAAGTCCTTCTCCCCGATAACGTTAAGGAAAGTCTCCTGCTGGCCAGCGAAGCTGGCGTCCGGAAGGTCCTCTGCTGTTGCGGATGATCGTACCGCCACGAAATTGGGCTTGTCGCCGTCGAACAATCTCTTGTAGCTCGCGACTATCTCCTTACCGAGATCCTTTGGTATCTCGCATTTCTCGAAAGCCTCCCTTATCCTGGAAGATGCCTCCGTAAGAGTGTCATCGGAGGATTTGTCTATTTTCGCGAGCTCCCCTCTTATGGTCTCCGTAAGCTTTCCGCTCTCGACGAAATAGTCGTAGGAGGCGGTTGTAAGGAGGAATGCATTCGGAACCGGGAACCCGGCCATTGTCAGCTCGCCAAGGTTGGCTCCCTTTCCGCCGACTGTCGGGATGTCTGTAACACGCAGCTCATTAACGTCCACAATTCTCTTTGTCGTCATCGTATCCCTTGCTGGTCGAAGGACCGGTTAGATGCACAGTGCATCTGAGTACCGCTTAAAGACACCTGCTCTATAATAGGGTTTTCCACTCAATGCGTTTGATGCGAGGCTCAGAAGCCTGTAACGCCGGTTGAATCATCGGATAAGTACGATTTTTCACGATAATCGTATTTTTACTACGAATCACATGAATTAATGCGGATTTTCATAACGAAACCAAGAACATGCCCGAAAATATCAGTATAATTTAAGAACTATGAGTATACTAACCCCCTTGGTCACTAACATGGATTTAGAAATATGTTGGCACGGAAGAGGCGGACAGGGCGTTGTCACCGCCAATGAGATACTGGCCGAGACCGCTATAAGGGAGGGCAAATACGTTAAGGCCTTCCCGGAGTTCGGGCCCGAGAGGATGGGCGCACCCATAAGGGCGTTCACCAGGATCTCCGATAATCCTATAAGGATTCACAGCCAGGTGTATGAACCGGACATAGTGGTCGTTCTGGACGGTACGCTGGTCGGCAAAGTAGACATAGTAGGCGGACTGAAGAAGGGAGGGATCGTGCTGGTGAATACCCACGGCTCTCCCGAGGAGATCAAGAGCGCCCTCAAGACCGAGGAGAAGTGCTACGCCATAGATGCGACGAAGATCTCCATAGAGGAGCTCGGAAGGCCTATGGCCAACACGGCCATTCTGGGTGCCCTTGTCAAGGTGGCCCCCATAGTAGCCTATTCGAAATTGGAGGATGCTGTGACCGCGAAGTTCACGGGCAAGCTGTCCGAGAAGCTTATAGTTAAGAACCTTACCGCTCTGAAGAGGGCGTACGAGGAGGTGCGCTGATATGACCAGTCACAAGAAGATGCCCATAGGAGGCCGCGCCATAGAGCCCGGGAAGTCCGAAGAGGTGGAGACCGGGGACTGGAGATCATTCAGGCCCGTGGTGGACCAGGAGCTGTGCATTGACTGCATGTCATGCTGGATATACTGTCCGGACAGCGCCGTGATCGTCAAGGACAACAAGATGACAGGATTCAAGATGACCCATTGCAAGGGATGTGGGATATGCGCCAAGGCGTGTCCCAAGAAGGCAATAACCATGGTGGAGGAGTGATCATGGCTGATTTAGCGATAAACGGAGACAGCGCGGTAGCGCTGGCATGGAAGCAGATCGACCCCGATGTGTGCGCCGCCTACCCGATAACGCCGCAGACCATCATAGTCGAGAGGTTCTCCGACTATGTCGCGGACGGGGAGGTCAACACCAACTTCGTCTGCGTGGAGTCGGAGCACAGTGCCCTGACCCTCTGCACAGCGTCGTCGTCGGCGGGAGCAAGGACGTTCACAGCCACGGCATCCCAGGGACTGGCGTATATGTGGGAGATGCTCCCCATAACGTCGGCTATGAGGACGCCGGTGATAATGGCGGTGGCGAACAGAGCACTCAGCGGGCCGATAAACATCAACAACGACCACAGCGACGCCATGGCGGCCAGGGACTGCGGTTGGATAATGATATTCGCAGAGAACGTGCAGGAGGCCTATGACAATGCCGTCATGGCACCCAGGATCGCGGAGCACCACGATGTTCAGCTGCCCATTATGACCAACATAGACGGATTCATTCTGACCCATGCCGTGGAGAGGATGACCCCTCTGGACGCAACCGCTGTCAAGAAGTTCGTGGGGGATTTCAAGCCCCTCTACCCGCTGCTGGACTGGAAGAACCCCGTGACCCACGGAGTGATGGACGGTCCGGAGTATTACTACAAGCACAAGTATCAGATGGTCGAGGCCATGGAGCAGGCGATCAAGGTCACCGAGAAGGTTTTCAAGGATTTCAAGAAGATATCCGGCAGGGAGTATCACTTGGTAGAGGAGTACAGGTGCGACGACGCAGAATATGTAGCCGTTGTTCTGGGCTCCTCCTACGGCACGATGAAGTCCGTGGTAGACGAGCTCCGTGCTGAGGGGAAGAAGGTCGGTGCGGTCATGCCAAGGCTGTACAGGCCCTGGCCCGATGAGCACATGGCCGCGGCCCTGGGAGGGAAGAAGGGTGTGGCTGTGTTGGACAAGCACGCTCCGATAGGCGCTTACGGTGCCTTGTTCTCGGATGTCTGCACAACGCTGATCGATATGAAGAACGCTCCTGCCGTGTACAATTACATATACGGCCTGGGAGGGAAGGACGCTAAGGCCAGCGACTTCCGCACGATCTTCGAGGATATGATGTCAGGTAAGGCTGCCAAGTACAACTTCATGGGGGTGGACGAATGAGCACAAGGTCGATAAAGGACCTCACCAAGCTGGAGCCGAAGATGGCCTCCGGCCACAGGCTCTGTGCGGGTTGCGCAGAGGGAATAATAGCCAGACAGGTACTAATGGCCACCGACAAGCCGGTCGCTGTCGCGAATGCTACGGGATGCTTCGAGGTCTCGACCTCGATATATCCGTACACATCGTGGAATGTCCCATGGATACACACCGCATTCGGTAACGGGGCCGCGACCTGCGCAGGTCTAGAGGCCGCATACCAGTCCCTGAAGAAGCAGGGCAAGATAACCGATGAGATGAGATTCGTCTCCTTTGCGGGGGACGGAGCGACCTACGACATAGGCCTGCAGGCCCTGTCCGGTGCAATGGAGAGAGGACACCACATGATGCACGTGTGCTTCAATAACGAGGCATACATGAATACGGGCATCCAGAGGTCCAGTGCGACCCAGTTCGGCGCTTCCACCACGACATCCCCTGCGGGATCCGTCATCCCCGGCAAGGGCGAGTACTCCAAGGATATGACGATGGTCATGATCGCCCATGACATACCTTATGTGGCCCAGGCATCGCCTCACAACTGGAGGGATCTCATAGGCAAGGCGGAGAAGGGATTCGAGTGCGGCGGACCGGCGTTCCTGAACGTCATATCCACATGTCCCAGAGGATGGAGGACCGCCAACGATTCCGCGATCTCCATGGCCCAGCTGGCCGTTCAGACCTGTGTCTGGCCTCTCTATGAGTACGAGAACGGGAAGCTCACCCTGACCGCAGACAGCGAGAGGATCGCCGTCGGCAAGCAGGAGAAGAAGCCTTTGATGGATTGGTTCTCCGCTCAGGGCAGGTATAAGCACCTCACCAAGGACAAGTACATACCCCTCGTGCAGACACTGCAGGAGAGGCTGGATGCCAAGTGGGAGAGGCTGCTGAAGCTCTCAAAGCTCTGAAACCGAGGGGGCACGCCCCCTCTTATCTTTTCTAACTCAGAATACCAACGAATATGACGGCCATTATGCCGCCCATCAGCCCCGTGGACATATTGTTGAAGTATTTTGTGATGCGCCCTTCCGTTTCCAGGGTGGCGCCGAGCAGACTGTCCAATAGACAGCCGGCGAACCCGGACAGAATCGGAATGATCATGAGCGCATTGAACGACAGACCGAAGATCAGACCCCATCCCAGAATTACGGCGACGGCGGAACCCATGAAAGACAATGAGGTTCCGAGCACGGATATGCCGCCGTCGGTGCCAGGAAGCACCTTCTTCAAAGTGGTTATCATCCAGACATTCGCATCTCTGGTTCCGAGTTCGCTGGCGATGGTGTCTGCGGCGGCCACAGCTATGGTGGCTATGAATCCGATGGACAGGATGAAATAGTACTTGTCCTCCGAGTAGAGGTTGATCAGGGCGAATATGCATCCGGGCAAAGCCACGCCCAGGACGTTCTTGCCCGTCCTTTCCCCGGACTTGCCCTCTTGGATACCTTTACTCTTCTTTTCAGAGAAGTTCAGCTTCGTCGCCATGAAACCCATTACTGCGAAGGCCACCACAGTTACCAGCCAATATAGGGAACCGGCCATTCCGAGGATCAGCCCCACGATAAGGGCCGTGACGGCGCCGGACGGTGTGAGCAGTTTCACCCTAACGGCGACTATCGACAGGACAGCTGAGAGGAAGAGGACCAGTATTATCTCTGTGATCGCATCCACGGGTAAAGGACAGTTCGTCCGATATATGATTAATCGCTTGATATTCCGGTGCCCAGGAGGATCTCGGTCGCGTATTTCACTGCTATGTCCCTATCCGAAAGCGGATGGAACATGACCTTTCCTTGGGGGTATACAGTGATCTCCATGCCCCGCCAATCGGCTACCATCATGAGCTCGTCGCAGCTTTTCACAGTACCTTCTTCGGATATGAACGTGCTTGCTTTCCCCATATCCATGTCCAGTATGTCTTTGGATGCCGCCATGAGAGCTTTGCCGCCGCAGAGACGGGTCACGGTGAATCTCATTTCATCATTTTCCTGAGGACTATCTCCGAATTCGTTCTGAAATCCGACAGGGTGCCCTCGTTGACTATGAGAACATCGGACAGGACTATGAGCTCTGCGAGTCCCCAACCGATCTCCCTGCGGTCCCTTTCCATGAATTCCTCAGGGTTGCGGGGGGCGTCGTCCCTGTTCCTCCTGACAAGTCTCTCGTAACGGGTGGCGGGGCTGCTGTGTATCCCGACCACCATGACGTCGTCCGTCAGCTCTCTGTACGCTCTGACCTCATCCATGCTGCGGCATCCGTCCACAAGGAAGATCGCCCCATGCATCCGGGCCATGGCCCTCTTCGCCCATATGCTGTATCCGTGGCGCTCCCGCTCTATGTTGGCGATCTGCCCTACGGAAAGGGCAGCGTCCTCAGGGGCCCTTTCGGCGTGAAAATCCCTTACGACGTCGCCCATCCTCAGGAAAGGTATGCCCATCCCTCGGGCTACGGTTAGGAACTCCTCTTTTCCGGCCCCGGGCATACCAGCCACAGCGATTATCCTCATAGCAGATTGTCCGAGATGTTAGTCAGGGTCCTGTCGCAGTACATGCATCTGAGCTTGGGCGGACTGCGGTTGACTACTCTGAACTCCGGCTCTACGGGCTCTCCTTTGTTGGTTATGCAGTGGGGGTTGCTGCATTTCACGAGACCGGAGACTATGTCGTCCAGTTTTACCTTGTACTTCTCAGCCACGATGAAATCGCGGATTATCACGATCGTCGCATCCGGTGCGATCAACGCGATCTTGTCCACCATCTTGGGGTCGAGCTCCCTGTCCTCGACCTTTACAACGTCCTTCCATCCGATACCCTTCTTGGAAGGGACTTTGATGAGGACGCTTATCGTGGAATCTATGGTGTTCTCGTTCACGCCCAGGATCTTAAGGACATTGAGCGCCTGACCTGCGGTTATGTGATCTATGACCGTGCCGTTCCTTATCGGCGCTACTTTGATCTCCTTCATATTTCCTCGCCTCCCAATATGGCCATCAGAAGAGCCATTCTTACGGGTATCCCGTTGAAGGCCTGCTCGAAGTATTTCGCATGCTCCGTGGAGTCCACTTCGGGAGCGATCTCATCGATCCTGGGAAGCGGGTGCATGACGATCATGTCCTTCTGTGCTTCCCTGAGCATGGAGTTGTCTATCCTGTACATACCGGCCACCTTCCTGTACTCCGTTGGGTCCGGGAATCTCTCCTTCTGTATCCTGGTCACATAAAGGACGTCGGCGTCGCTTATGACCTCTTCCAGACTGTCGGTCTGCCTGACAGGGCAACCCTTCTCCTTCAAATGCCTGACTATATCGTCCGGCATCTGTAGTTGCTCCGGGGCGACCAGGGTGAGCTTGGCACCGAATACGGTCAGAGCGTCCGAGAGCGAATGTACGGTCCTGCCGTATTTCAGATCGCCTACCAGGACAATGTTGAGCCCGTCGATGGAGCCTTTGCAGGACCTCATCGTGAAAAGATCCAAGAGAGTCTGGGTCGGATGGGACCCGGCGCCGTCACCGGCGTTTATGACGGGGTTTATCGAGAATTTGGCGGCCAGCCTGGCGGCTCCCTCGTGGGGGTGCCTGAGGACTATGGCGTCGCAGTAGGCGTCCACCATGCGTATCGTATCGGCGAGGGTCTCCCCTTTGGATATGGAAGTCATGGACATCTCCGAAACGTCTATCACATTGGCCCCCAGTCTGTGGGCGGCGCTCTCGAAGGAAAGTCGCGTCCTCGTGGATGGCTCGAAGAACAGATTGCCCAAGATCCTTCCGGAGAGAGGCTTCCAGGTCTTCTCCCCCATAGCATACGGCACCATCTTCTCCGAAAGATCCAGAAGCGCCTCGATCTCCTCTCTGGTGAAATCCTTTATTGATACAATGTCCCGGTCATAGAAATCCAACAGCTCACCTCTGTCAGGTAATTGACCGTTTCTTGATTTAACACTTTCATTCGTGCGGTCTTCAGCCCGAATATACCGGCAGAGGATGAGAGCAAAGGTATCTTACCGTATCTGTGCTCCGCAGAGGCCGGTGTTTCCATATGCGGGTCGACAGTATGTATGCGGGCAATATCGCGGACAATGAGCGCCTAGGGGCATATCGCATCAGAGGGCACAGCATTATCTAAGAAGATGCGCTCTCACAGCTATGCTGGATGTGACAGCCCGTTCAATGAGGGGCAGAGCGTGCGTTTATACTCGGAACGACACCGCCGTGCGAACACCTTTGGTCGTACAGACCGGCCGCGATGCGGCAGGGGAGATGCACATCAGAGTCAGTGATGCCGGCAGGACATTCGTCGCCATGGGTGACGAAGCTCCCTTGGACCCTAAGCTCCGATATCCTGTGTCCCGCGGAAGAGGGGAGATAACGGCGTACGGCAACATAGCCGTGATACGCCTTCCTTTCGAAGAGGGTTGCACGATCCCGGAAGGAACGGAGATAGCAGTCATAGCCAATGCATACGAGCTGCGCGGTGATTTCAGGAAAGCTGTCTCGCAGATATCAGCAATAAGGGAGTTGGCGGGGCACGGCGTCCTGCTGGCCGCACCGGGATTGGCCGAGCCCTCGACAATTGCGATGTACGCTTACATGGGGATCGATGTTTTCGATGATTCACTGCCCAGGGTCCTCGGAGCCGAGGGCGTCGAAGCTTACCCGGAAGGGAATGCGAATCGCGGGGAGGACTCCGTCTCCGAGAACATCTCCGAGATAAACAGAGAATGTTCCAAGGTGCGCACATTCATAGCATCAGGGCGTCTGAGAGAGCTGGTGGATCAGCGTGCCCCCTCGTCCCCGTCCTCCGTGGCGATGCTCAGGGTGTCAGACGATGTCTGTTACGGATATCAGGAGGAGGCATCGCCTGTCGTAGGTACCAGGTTCTCATGCAACACCACTCAGTCCTTGATGCGCCCGGATGTGCTGAGGTACAGGAAGACGATCATGGAGAGGTACGAGAAGCCATCCCACAAAAGGATCCTGCTCCTTCTCCCGTGCTCTGCCAGGAAGCCCTATCACAAATCGAAGACGCACAAGATGTTCTCGTCAGCCATACATACGGCCGGTCACGACACTGCTGTGCATGAAGTCATACTGACGTCGCCCTTGGGGATGGTCCCTCGGGAGTTGGACGTGTTCTATCCGGCCAACGCATATGACATACCTGTCACGGGACAGTGGAAGTGCCAGGAGAGTAATTTCATAAGAGAGCTTTTCTCCAGGTTCCTGAGCTTCGGTTACGACAAGGTAGTATCGCATCTCGGATCGAGCACCGATCTGATCAGAGACATGGCGGAAATAATCGAGACGGCGGTGGACGACGATCCGGTGTCGCCGGCATCGCTGGATCTGTTAGACCGGACCCTTAGGGATATTTCCCGGGACATGCCGTCCGGAGAGTATATGGCGGACCGCAAGGAGACCGTGAGGTCCGTTCTTAAGTTCCAGTTCGGAAAGGACGTTGCCGATAATGTCATGGACGGGGACACCTTCGCAATAGGGAAATACCCCTATTGGAAGATCATGCGCGGAAAGACACAGCTGGGGATGATGTCCGAGGAGAGGGGGATGGTATCCCTTACCATCGACGGCGCCGAGATACTCGCATCCATGGGTGTAAACGTGGTGGAGGTCCAGAGATTCGAGCTCAAGGGCAGCCTTTTCGCAGTGGGCGTGAAGGCGGCCGACCGCAGGATAAGGATAGGTGACGAGGCCGTTATAGTGGCCGACGGTGAGGTTATAGCCGTGGGGGTCGCCCAGATGTGCGGAAGGGAGATGGAGGAGATGAACCGCGGCATTGCGGTAAAGGTCCGTCACAAAAAGTGATTTTCGGTCATTTTCGGTGACCTCCCCCTCTTTTCTTTAAATACTCCGGTGCAGTAGTATCGTTTGGAGACGGAAAGAAATCATCCCAATCCCTTCCTGTTTCCTCCATGCGGACGGACGGCGCTCCCATCCCAATCATTTTTTATTGCCGTCCGTCCGGGAAAACCCATTGAATTGGCGGAAAGGAGACTGGCACTTTTTAATGATCAGTTATAAGTGACACGCTTTCCGTTGACCATGTAGGTTATCTTCTCGGCAGTCTTGCAGGCATGGTCGCCCATCCTCTCGAAGAACTTGGAGATCGATATGAAGTAGGTGCAAACATCTACGCAACAAGGGTCCCTGCTCATATGCTCGACGGCTTTGGTCAGCACCAGGTCGCGGAGCCCGTCCATCTTCTGGTCTTTGGCGCTTATCTCTTCGAAGCGGGATATATCTCTGTCCTTCATGGCCTCCGTTACCATTCTAACCATATCCACGGCGAGGTCCCCCATCGCGGAGATGTTCTCATAGGAGCGCCTTACGCCCTTCTCCGAGAGATATATCACGGCTTTGGCAACGTTGTGGCAGTATTTTCCTATCCTCTCCATGTATGTTATGGTCTTCAGTATCACTGCCACTACCCTCATGTCGGATACCATGGGTTGGAACAGCATCAGTATCCTCAGGGCCTCATCCTCTATGAGGCCGTCCATGTAATCCACTTGGGAGTAATCGTCCATGACGGATCTGGCAATATCGGCATCCAGGTTATTCAGGGCATACACCGATCTCTCTGCCATGCTGAGCACCAGATCCCCGAATCCGTTTGCCGTTCCTACGAGGTTATTAAGGTCTTCTATGAATCTTTTCATCCGCATCACCCGAATCTTCCGCTTATGTATCTGTCAGTCATCTCCTTCGACGGGCTCTGGAAAATCTTCTCAGTTTTGTCGAATTCAACCATCTCGCCTATGTACATGAATCCGGTGTAGTCGCTTATGCGGGCGGCCTGCTGCATGTTGTGCGTCACTATCACGACAGTATATTCTTTGACGAGTTCTGTGATAAGGTCCTCTATCTTGGATGTCGCTATTGGGTCCAGGGCTGAGGTCGGCTCGTCCATGAGTATGACCTCCGGGGATACCGACAGGGTTCTGGCTATGCACAACCTCTGTTGTTGCCCCCCCGAAAGAGCCATGGCCGATTTGTCAAGCCTGTCCTTTACCTCGTCCCAGAGGGCAGCCTCCCTCAGGGATTTCTCCACGATCCCTTCCAGTTCGTCTTTGTCTGTGATACCGTGGATCTTCGGACCGTAGGTTATGTTGTCGCGAACGGACATGGGGAACGGATTCGGTTTCTGGAAGATCATGCCGATCTTCTTTCGTACCTTGATCACATCGGTGCCCGGACCGTATATGTCCTCTCCATGGAACATCATCCTTCCCTCGACCCTGCAGCCATCTATCAGGTCGTTCATCCTGTTGATGCTTCTTATCAGTGTAGATTTCCCGCATCCAGATGGCCCTATTAGCGCCGTTACCTTGTTCTTCTGGACGGGCATGGAGACGTCGTATAACGCCTGATGGTCTCCGTACCAGAGGTTCACGTTCTGTATGTCTATTATGTTCTTCATGATAATCACCATTTGATCCTTTTATCGAAATAATGCCTGACGACAGAGGCCAGAACGAACATCGAGAGCACTATGATTAGCAGCACAGTTGCTACCGCGCTTTGCATGGCGGAGGACCCCATCCCCTCAGTAGCCAGATAGAAGAGCTGATAGGGCAGCGCCATGACGGGATCCAATATGGAATGGGAAATCGCTCTCTGATACACTATCACCGCGGTGAACATGATCGGGGCGGTCTCCCCTGCCACGCGCCCTATCGAAAGGATCACACCCGTTATCACGGAGCCTATGGCCGCAGGCAGAACGACCTTCACGGTCGTCTCCCATTTCGTAGCGCCCATGGCCATCGATCCCTCCCTCAGTTCTTTTGGAACCGCCTTCAAGGCCTCTTCCGTGGTCCTTATGATCACGGGCAGCACCATGAGCCCCAGGGTTATGCATCCCGCTATCAGAGAATACCCGAATCCGAAGTATACGACGAAGGCGGACATGCCGAATAGCCCGAAGACGATCGACGGTGTACCGTTCAGTATGTCAATGGAGTTCCTGACAGTTCTGGTGAAAGGTGTGTCTTTGGCGTACTCTGCCAGGAATATACCCGTGACTATGCCCAGAGGCAAAGCTATCGCCATGGATCCCACGATGAGCTTCAGTGTCCCCACGATGGCGGGGTAGATCCCGCCGGCGCGGCCTGCGTCTTTCGGATATCCTGTCAGGAAATCCCATGAGATCAACGGCAGACCTTCTATGAAGATATCCGCCAGTATGTAGACGAGCAGGAAGATCGCGAATGCCATAACCACCAACAGCACGGTGTGAGCGATTTTTTGGATGATCCTGGAATCGATCCCTCTGAAAGTTAACATCAGTGCCGCATAGACCGCTGCCACGGCCAGGCCCGCCATAACGGCGACGGTACCATCATAAAACAGGGATGTGCCCATGTATACAAAGGCGATCATCAGGAGGTACGTCAATATCCTTCTGAATATGTCCTTGGTCTTGATCGGGATGCAGTCTATGAATTCGGACGGGCTGCGCGGCCTGACAGATATCCCCTTCTTCTTGAGACTGTTCAACCAGAGCAGTGACGAAGCAATAACTGCCACAGTGACCGAGATCCCGATCACAGCGGCCCAGAAGGGATTTAGGAACGCAATAGCTATCAAGTAAGAAATCAGGAACAGACCGGCGACGGCGAATGCGCTCTTGGAACCGTTGACGAGCCGGATCGGCAACTTGGCGATCATCAAGTCTACTAGAGAGGGCCTGTTTTCCGCTTCGCCGAATTTCTTCCTTGTCCTGTTCACTATGCTCTTTGAAGCGATGCTTATGGCAAGGACCATGATCATGAGTATCAGGGCCAGGAAGAAAAGGGCTGAGTAATGCGTGCTACCCACGACCACGTAGGGCATCTCAAGTGCGATGGTCGCGGTTATAGGCCTTATTCTGCTGAACACATCGAAGATGGGATCAGGAATGATCGCAGAGTTCCCGCAGACCATCATAACGGCCATGGTCTCGCCGATGGCCCTGCCCATTCCCAGTATGACCGCTGCGGATATACCGGATATGGCGGCGGGCGTTACAACCTTTATCGTAGTCTCCCATTTGGTAGCGCCCATGGCCATGGATGCTTCCCTGTAAGATCTGGGCACGGCACCGAGAGCGTCCTCTGAGACCGATATGATGGTCGGGAGAGCCATTATTCCCAACAGTATAGATCCTGCCAGCCAGGAATTCCCCATCAACAGGTGGTTCGGGAACGTATCCCTGAGGAGGGGTACCAGGACCGTGAGCCCGAAGAATCCGTATATGACCGAAGGTATCCCGGCGAACACCTCCGAGATGCTTTTCAAGACCGACCTGAATCTGGGCGGCGCGACCTCCGATATGAATATCGCAGCAGCCACTCCAATGGGAACTGCGAACAGTATCGCACCGGCGGTGACCAGCAGAGTGCCCGTGATTATCGGCAACATACCGTAGAGGTCTTTGCTGGGCAGCCACCTGGAGCCGGTCAGGAGATCTCTGATCCCTGTGTCGGTCATGGCGCCGATGCTGTTCCCGAGTATGAATAGGATGATGAAGAAAACGATGGATACCGCAACCGCTGCGATACCCATCAGTAAGTATTTTGTGACGGTGTCGCTGTGAAACCTGCTTTCCGTTCGAATACTCTCAGCTTCCATCAGGAATCACACACCGTCTATCTCAAACGGCCACAGGTTTGACGGCTATGAAACCGCTCTTGACTGCGAGCTGTTGTCCCTGGGGGCCCAGGATCCAGTTGAAGAAATCCAGCACTGGGCCGCTGGGATCTCCCATTGTGGCCAGGATCAGATTCCTCTGGAGTTCGTAGTCCCCGCTCACGACATTGTCCGTTGTAGCTGCGATGCCGTTGACGCTGATATCGGTAGCTGTGGTAAGGTTACCCAGCGCTCCGAAGCTGATGTATCCTATGGCAGTAGGGTTGCCTTCAACGGCCGTGACCATCGCCCCGGTGCTGCCTACCTCGTTCGTGTCGGCGGGTATGTCATATGCGGCATATGCTCCCTTCATCACTGTATCGAAGCAGTCCCTGGTCCCTGAGCCGTCCTCTCTTATGTTCACAGCTATGGCACCGGAAGTACCGCCGATATCCGCCCAGTTGGTTATCTCGCCGGAGAAGATCTTGGCGATCTGCTCAAGAGTAAGATCGGTGACGCCCGCGTTGGCACCTACTATGACGGCCACGCCGTCCTTGGCGATGACAGTGGCCTTAAGGCCGCTGTCGATCTCGCCGCCCTTCAGGTCCCTGGAGAGCATTCCGAAGCTCGCCGTTCCGTTTATGACAGCGCTGGCGCCCGCTCCGGATCCGCCGCCGGACACCTCAAGTGTAACATTCGTATATTTCTCATAATTCTCCTGATACAGTCCCATCAGGGGCAGGACCGTCGTGGATCCCGCTACCGAGAGAGTTGTCCCGGAGGGATCGTCGCCGTCCGAGCCGGTCATCGCGACGTAGGTCCCCGCGATGCAGACTATGGCAGTGACGGCTACTGCGAGTATCAATTTCGTGTTCTCATTCAAGGTTCTCACCTTGTGTGCAGATTCATGGTTTTAAATATATAGGTTGTCGACATATTATATATTCAAATATATTAAGAATATATTTTATATTCTTGGACCAATAATATTTATAAATCTCATTAAACATCCATAACTATGGACATAAGGAAGATCCAAGCCACGGGGGGGTCCTCTTACATAGTGACCCTGCCAAAGGATTGGATAACAGAGAACGGACTCAAGAAGAACGATCCTGTCAGGATGAGCAGGACGTCGGACGGTGGTCTTGCGATATTTCCTGCGTCCACAGTGAAGGACTCTTCAGTCAATGTGAAGATTATAGACATAGACGGGATCGGCAGCGAGACGCTTCTGTTCAGGATGCTCCTGGGAGCTTACATATCGGGGTATGGGCAGATAGAGGTGAGGTCCTCGGGCAGACTGGAGTCGGGAATGGTGGATGCGGCCACCCGGTTCATAGAAATGGCCATAGGTGTGGAGATAGTTGAGGAATCCTCGGACCGGATAGTGATGAAGGATCTGGTGGATCCGGGCGAGATGAAGTTCCCCCGTACTGTCGAGCGCATGAAGGTCCTGGTCAGGAATATGCTTTCTGACGTGATGGATATGCTGGAGACGAACGACCTCTCAAAAGCAGAGAGCATAGAATCCAGAGACCGGGAGGTGGACCGCATTGAGTGGTTCATATCCAGGCAGACTAACATGACGGTCCGGGATACCAGTACCATCCATAGGATGGGAGTTGAGCCACTCGATATATACAGGAACTATACCGTCAGCAGGACTCTCGAAAGGATAGGCGACCATGCAGTTCTCATGGCTAACCACTCATCTTCTCTGACGCGCGAGGACGATCTGAAGTCCGTGCGTTTTTCCATTGTTCGCATGGGGAGGCAGGTCATAGAACTGTTCCTGCGCTCTGTAGGGGCATGGGTCAAGGTGAATCTGGTCGAGGCCAATGAGATAGTGGAGGAGGCCGCGAAACTGTCCAAAGCCTGCAACGATCAGAACAAGAACGTCGCCGGTCTGTCCAAAGATATCACCATGACGGTGAATATGATAATGGGAAGCCTGTCGAGGATCAGCGAGTATTCCGCAGACATATCAGAGCTGGCGATAAATGCTGCCATGTCAAGATGAATGTTGAAGGATGGTGCGACCGCCGGGATTCGAACCCGGGTAGGTAGCTTGGAAGGCTACAATCCTAACCAGCTAGATTACAGTCGCGTGTGTCCCTGTTAATCTGGAGCACATATTTAATCATAATGAACCGGATGGGGACTCACACACATCGACACGGATGTTTATTTATTCTGTGCTCTATCCGTCAACCATGGTTCTGTCCCCGCCCGTCCTTCCCGATTCAGATCATTTGAAGGTGTGGTACAGGCTCGACGAGATATCGAGCAATCTCGCATTCGATAAGCGCAGATCCAAGTATCTCTCTGATTTTCGTTCTCTTATCTCCGATCTGACGGAGAAGGAGGCACCTTTGCACTCGGCGATAAGCCTCCGGATATTGAAGATGGCCGAGGAGCAGAATCTGGAGGATCTGAAGGATATAGCTCTCAAGATAGCCGGCAAATGCGGGTTATCGGACAGTCTTCCTACAATGAAAGCTGCGGATATTCTCATAAGCCATGGGGACACGCAAATGGCGAAATCCCTTCTCGACCGTCTCAAGTCCGTATCGAACAGGGCGATCAGGGAGTATGAGTACGGCAGGATATTCATGGCGGAGGGCAGGAAGGAGGAGGCCATGGGCCGTTTCAGATCGTCCTATTCTATCACAGACCTGTTCCTGCCGAATTACGATGCGATGGAGGACGCAGAGCCGGGGAAGGGCTGGCACGTAATGAAGAATATAGCGTTAATTCATCTGAGCCTTCCGGTGGAGCCTCTGTCGGAAAGCTTGGCCCTAACCTCGGCGGAGGACCTCTACGCCATCTATTGGGAATGGGCCAACGGGAACAAGCGCGGTGCCAGGGCCGCCATCGAGCAGTCCTCGGAGTATGCCTCCGGAGACAGGGAGTTCTTGGTTGCAGAGGCCAGGATGCTGGTCGAGGAGGGGGAGTACAATTCTGCCATAGAGATATACGAGAGGTTGACGGAGAAACCCGAGGAATCCGTGGGGCTCTCCGTAGAGTTGGGCAGCGTCTACATGTCGGCGAGCTCTCCGGGAAAGGCCCTGTCTATGTTCAAGATCCTGGAGGAGTCCGACCCGTATGACCGCAGGATCCTGGAAGGCGCTCTCAGAGCGTCTGCAGATACGGACAGGAGACTGGACCTCAAGAAGTACACGGAGATCTACCTCGACACCGAATATGCCGATCTGGACTCCTATGCTCTATGCATAGATCTGATGGGCAGGATGTCCATGAATCAGGAGGCGAATGCTTTGGTCAAGAGGCTGTCCAAGCGTTGCCCTGACACCGCCAGGAAGCACCTTCTGATCTCAAGGAGCGATATGGACCTGAGCAGATACCAGAGCGCTCTGGTATCGGCATCCAAGGCCGTGAAGATGGAACCCGGGGATCCGGAGATCAGGAGTCACAGGGCTATGATCTATCTTCGGATGGGCAAGCTGAGAAGAGCCATGGCGGATGTGAACGCCGTCCTGGAGAAGAACAAGAATTACATCCCGGCGCTTTCGATAAAGAAGGACATACAGCAGACCGAGGGCAATCTCCAGGAGTCTCATGCCACATGCAAGCTGATACTCAGTCTGGATCCGCGAAACGCCGGGGCCATGAAGGATGCGGCCGGACTGCTGGACAAGATGGGCAGATACGAAGAGTCCTTCACCATGTACAGGGAGGCCCTGGGCATCAAGGAGGATGCTTCGCTGTTCTCCAAGGTCATGATCCAACTGCAGGCCAGCGGCAGGTACAGAGAGATGGTGGCCCTGGTCGAGGAGCATGATGACATATATGGGGAGTATCCGGAGATATGGGCGCTTAAGGGCAATGCGGAATTCGCGCTGGAGAGATACAATGATGCGGCAGCTTCCTTCTTCAAAGCGCTGAATCTTTCACCCGGGAACCCGTCTCTGTGGCATTCCAAAGGTCTGGCAGAGGAGTTCTCTGGAAGGCTCGAGGAGGCGGAGACGGCATTCGACAGGGCAGTGCTTATAGATCTGGACAATCAGGAGTACTGGATATCCAAAGCCTCGGCCCAGGAGAAGTTGGGAAACAACAGCGGTGCGATATCGTCCCTGAACAGGGTGATATCGCAATCACCCAACAATACGTATGCCCTTGTGCAGAAGGCCAGGATCCTCGTGAAAGTGGGAGAGATAGAGGATGCAATGTACTTCCTGGACACGGCCCTCCGCGTCAGCCCCACAGATACAGGGATACACAAGCTTAAGCGGGATATATACAAGCATCAGGGCAACACCGAGAAGACGATCGAAGAATGCAGGATAATAGTTAAGCTGGACAGCAGCGACGAAAGTGCCCATCTGGATATGGCCGATGCGTACATAGCCATGGGGGATAACGACCAGGCGATGGCAGTCATCAATTCGGCCTTAAGAAAAGGGCTGGAGAACCCGACGGTGCTGTCCAAGAAGGCAGATATTCTGAAGGCGGAGGGGAGCTTCTCTGAGGAGATACGTGTCAGGAAGAATGTCCTGATAAAGGACCCGGGTAATACAGATGCAAAGCTGGCTCTTGCAGAGGCATTCATGATGATCGGGGATAAAGCCTCTGCCGGCGAGATATACGGGGAGCTGCAGAAGGACGATCCGGAGAATATCGAGATAACGGTCAGAAAGGCGATAATAACCTCAGATGCCGGCGACGGCTCCGAGGCAATATCTCTCTTCAGGGAGGCTCTTTACAAAGACCCTGACAATATTGAGATCTTGCTGAGACTTGCAGAATCCTTAAGGGAGTCAGGATCCAGGTCCGAAGCGGAGAGCATGTTGGAAAAGGCCCTGTTGAAGGATCCGAAGCTTGTGAAGGCCTACACCATGAAGGCAGGAATACGCAGGGACATGGGGGATCTAGAAGGGGCCAAAGCGATACTGGAAGAAGCGATGGAGTTTGCTTCGTCCGATCCGGAGATATGGAACGCTTTGGGGTCAATACAGGAATCAGAGCAGGATTATTCCCATGCCATGATATCCTATGATACAGCGATAAAGCTGGGTGACGACTCATCTGGCACATATCTTAAAAGAGGACGTATGCAGGAATCAGTAGGCGCACCGGATCAAGCCCTCAACAGCTACGGCCTGGCCTTGGCCAAGGACCCCAACAGTCTCGAGGCCCTCACTAAACTGGGGGCGTTGCAGGCCCTGTCCGGCAGGGAATCGGTGGCCATAAGGTACCTGGAGACGGCATCCAGGAAGGACCCGAAGTACGTGCCGGCGACGATCGAGAGGGCCAGGATCTATTCCAGGCACCAGGATTCTGCTGCTCTCAGAAGGGCCCAGGAGCAGTTCGTCAAGAGCGAGCCTACCAGGGAGCAGTCTGTGGAGTTCGCCGAGATACTCAAGGATTCGGGGATAGAAGGGACGTTGCTGGAAACGGCGCAGCAGATCTCGGAGGAAAGGCCGGAGGAGGCGGTTGAAGAGGATCCGTCTTACGGGATGAGACCTCTCGGCCCGTCGGAGACCGCCTATTATGCCAAGAAGCTCATACGCAGCTCATACATCAGCGGCAAGCCCATGTCAGACCCGGAGCCCATAGAGAAGGCGGGCATACCTCAGGGACAGGCAGAGACGGTCCTGGAATATTTGGCAGATATCAAGGAGTATGGAGATATAGATCCTTCATCAGAGGAATTCGGCAGATTAGAGCATCTCTCCAAGAATGTAATACTGAAGGAGGGTCTGAAGGATATAGAGAAAGAACCGGTGATCTCCATGCAGTCTGCATTCATGTCGTCCGGGGTCACGGAAATCGAGGAGATCAAGATACTCATAGCCTATATCCACAAGGTCATGACCTCTGATTTCGAGGCGGAGGTCTTCTCCGACAGGGTCAAGAACGTCTTGGACAGCGTGGTCTCAGGATCAGGGGATATCTCCGTGTACGGTATAATAAAAGAATATGGCGTCGGCATCTACACAGCCAGAACAGTGAAGATGCTGGCTACTTCTTCACAGGTCTCAGAAATGGGTCATATCTGATTTCATGAATTCTCGCATGACGCACGTGGCATAGTTACCCTTCGGAAGCGAGAAAGATGCGGTGTAACCCTCATCGTCTATACACACATCCAGATCGTTTATGGGGCACAGGATCTCCCTGCTGCTCCCTCTGGAGCTGCAGTTAGGCAGGCCGACGACCAGGAAGTCCTCGACCGTTATTCTCTCGGAGTCCATTACCTTCCTTTCTATCTCGCCCATTTCCCCGTCGGAGAAAGTGCTGTCGCTTCCGAATATGGTTATGGCAACGAAGGCCCTCCCGGTTCTGACCTGCTTCATGGCCAGATCTATGTTCTTCTTGGTCACTTTCACAGGTTTCTCGTGAAGCGGTATGCCGTCTGCATCCTTGGGTATGACCGTGTCCCCGTCGATGGGTATGTCAAGGGGCAGCCCTCTGGTCATGCGCTCGCTCAGCATCATGTTGAAAATGTAGGATTGGTAGGCATGGGTGAACATCATCTGCAGGTTCGACGGAAGGGCGGATATCGCTCCCGCATAGTCTTCAGGATTATCTGAGAGATACTGTGCCAGCGTTCTCTCGAAGTCCATGTTCTTCGGCATGTCCTTCACGATCTCGGAGTAATTTCCCACAGCCAGTCTCTCGCGGGCCTCCTTTACGCTTTCGTCCTCGAATTCGGAGGGTGCCGACAGATAGATGCGGACCGCCTCCTCGGTGTTGCCGCGTACCAGAGCCTCCCCGACCTTATGGGTTATGGGTCTGACGGTGCCGAATCTTTGAACGCCGAAATAATTCGGGAAACCTCCGCGGGCTCCCAATTCCGATCTTACGGCTTCGCAGATCTCGGCTGCCTCATTCCTTGGAACATCGCATTCCCTCACCTTTATCTTGAAAGAATTGCCGATAAGGTCGCCGATCCTCATAGGTCTTGCCGACCTTCCGATCACTTTGATATCGAGGTCCTTCAGTTTGATCCTCGATACTGTTTCCGGGTCGCACTTGAATGACATGAGCTGTGACGTTACCGCTCTCTTGTCCTTGGTGCCGGCGAAACCTATCCTCTCCCTGGAGATGCCCATGGAGCGGGACATCATCCTCACCATGCGATTGGTCTCCCAATTGGTGCTTGTTACTCTGGCTATAACATATTCGCCATCTTTTTCCGGAGGATAGGAGGATATCTCGTCAACTATGAAATCCTCGGCGAAGGTCTTTATGCGTCCTCCGGTGCCTTCGGTATCGCACATGTAGTATCGCATGCCGATATCGGCCTCGGCGGTCTTGCAGGGTCTGTAGGCCATGCGATTATGCCGTTTCGACGGCGGAGAAGAACTGAGAGACTGCCATAGCTGCCTCTTTGACGGCATCCGTTGCGGAGCCTTCGCGCATCTCAACGATGAGCATGGGCTCCTCGAGCTCTGGGTGGGAATCGACGTATCTCACAATCTTTACGTCCTTGTTCTTGTCGAGCTCATCTAGGATGGGCATGATCAAAGTAGAATCTGGTTCCTTGAAGCTTATCTTAATCGTCTTCTCGGTCTTCTCGACAAGGTGGATCTCCATGGTTGCCTCGTATATCACGGTAACTATAAATCTTTCGCATCCCCGGACTCAGATTTGCCGGGTTGCAGGAGGTACATCTCCTCGATCTCCTCGACCGTGGTGGCCTGATCGGGCCCCCTGTCATCTCTTACACGACCCGTGAAGCGGGGGAATCTTATGGCTATACCTGAGTCTTCGCCCTCTATGCCGGAAGCGGCCGTGTGTATGGGACTGACACTTATCTCCGCTCCGGTCACTTCCAGGACCAAAGTGGGCTCGAACCAAACGTCCGGGACCATCTTAGAGTCCACAGAGAGAGGCCTCTTCTCGCTCTTGTACAGATCCAGCATTTCTGGGAGCCCGTCAAGGAAAGCGTCGTCAAAACCGGTGCCCAGTTTGCAGACAGTGGAATAATATCCTGTATCGTGATTATATGCAGCCATCAACAGTGCGCCGTACTTCCCTGCCCTCTTGCCCATGCCGTAGAATGCGCCGACGACCACAAGATCGAAGGAGTCCATCAGATTCGTACTGTAATCTTTCTTGTACTTGATCCAGAGGAATCCTCTGGATCCTGCCCGGTAGACCGAATCCCGGCCGATGGATTTCGCTATTATGCCTTCACATCTTGCTTTGAGGGCGTCCTCGAAGAAAGTCTCCGCCTCTTCGGGGTTGGAGACCAGCATCATGGACGAGAGCCCCACCTTCCCGGATATGCTGAAAGAGTCTGACAGCAGTTTCCTTCTCTCCGTATACGGTAACGTGGTGAGGTCCTTTCCGTTGAGATAGAGCATGTCGAACATGAATATGTTCACGGGATAATCGTTCACAGCGTCGTCCATGCCATGCTTGCGGCGTCTGTGGGTCACGGTCTGGAATGGCATCATCTTGCCTTCCCTGTCGATGGCAACGCATTCCCCTTCGATTATTGCATCCTTGCCGTTCAGACGGCTCTTAAGCGCCTCTGCTATATCTGGGAAGTTGCCCGTCAGGTCCTCGAGTCTCCTGGAGTACAGTTTTACGCCGTCTGGGCTTATGTGGGCCTGCACCCTTATACCGTCGTACTTGTACTCCATGGCGCACTCCCCTCCCATCTTCTCCAAGATATGTGCCAGAGAAGGCAGTCTCTCTGCCAGCATCACTCTTATGGGGTTCCCCAGCTTCACCTTTATCCTGGATATCCCCTTCATTCCGTGACCGGCGAGAGTGGCTCCTACCATCCCCAGGTCGCTGGTCACATTGTATGCCCTTTCTATCTCGGGCCTCGCATCCTTGTCCGCGAAAGAAAGAGCCAGAGCATCCAATACTGTCATTGCGGCGACGCCCGTCCTCATCCTGCCAGTAACGATCCTGCAGAGATACCGCGCCTCTATCGGTTCAGAATCATGAAGCATATTGGACAGATACTTCATCTTCCTGCCCTGAGAATCCCTGCCCTCGGTCTGTGCTATGGCGGTCAGGCTGCCGATGACCCTTCCCAAGGTCAGCGGTTCGGAGAACAGGGTCATCTGCTTCTTACCCGCTATGAGCCTCTCAGCCACAGTGCCAGGGTCGCCAAATTTTATCATCATATCGCTTATGTTACCTTCAGTCTCCCCGACGGTGAAGGCTATTGCCTTGGCAACCAGGCGGTCTGCCATACCAAGTTCGATCCCAACAAAATCTGGAGCTATCTTCCCCTGGGTCAGATATATTATGGATTTTATGTCCTCGGGGTCCAGGATCTTGAAGAATTCGGCAAGGATCGAGGTCATCTCCAGCCTGCTGGCAGTCGATTCCAGATTATCGAATACCTTGGCGATGGATGAGAACTTCATCATCAACGGCTATCGTTTGTCCGTATTAAATCATACTGGATTACCGTCCTGCACTCCTGCGGGGGTGCCAGGAGCACGATTCAGAAGTCGCTAAGTGCCCTTTGTCTTACTGCCGGGGCCTTTTTACCTGACAAGCCTTTGCTGAGGCGTTCCAGACGGCTGCGCATCAGAAGCTCCTTCTTGCGGCTGGACTCCTCGAAAACCTCGTCAACGGTGCCTTTGGCCACAAGGACATATACTTTGCCACGGTCCCTTCTCCCTGTGCGTCCCCTTCTCTGTATGGTCCTGATCTCGGAAGGGACCGGTTCATAGAAGATCACAGTGTCGGTGTTAGCTATGTCGAGCCCTTCCTCTCCGACGGATGTGGCGACGATGACGTTCCGTAGTCCGTCGCGGAACATGTCGAGCATCTCGATCTGCTCCTTTTGTTTAAGGCCCCCGTTGGCCTGCCCTATGAGCTTCCCGACTCTTGCCCCTCCGACGGAGGACAGTTTCTCGACCAGCAGATCGCAGGTGTCTCTGTATTGTGTGAATATGAGTACCTTTGCCCCTTCATCGGATCCGAGGGTACGGCTGACCAGGGTCATTACTCTGGATACCTTTGGATGCTCCACTCTGCTCTCGGAGGCGATCTTCCAGGCTTTGACGAATTCCTTGCTGGCAACGATCTCCTTGGAACCTTTGCCGCCGTCCTTCTTGGACGCCTCAGCCTGTATCTTGAGCAGATAGTTCTTGAGAGCGCTCATTCCTTGGGTCTCCGCAAGGCTGACGGCGTGGAGGGCCTTTATGCACATAGATTGAAGGGTGAGTCCCCTGAACACCACGGAGGTCTTCTCTCCGTTTGCCAGTCTGGCCTGCAGGTTCCTTCCGATAGTCAGAAGGTGCTTCGTCGAAGGAGGCCAGTTCGGATCCATCAGGCGGAGGGCGGTCAGCTCTGCAGCGTATCTGTCCGTAAGCGCCTTCAACAGAGATATCACGTCAGTAAGGTCCTTTGGCATGTTGACCTCTATCCTCTCTACGTTCACGTCGTAGACGTATGGAGATACGTCGGGGTCGTATTCGGACCTTGTGTCTATTCTTTTCAAAGATAGGTTCCTGCATACCTCGTCCATCCTTTCTATGTCGCTGCCGGGTGATGCTGTCATCCCAAGAGCCAGACCGTTATATTTCTCTGCGACATGCACGTATGCATAGTTGCCTGTGCCCCTGTGGGCTTCGTCATAGATTACGAGATCGAATTCTAAAAGATCATATATCTCGTTCATGAGGTCATTGGAAATCGCCTGGGGGGTAGAGACGATGACATCGTTTGAAAGAACTGTCGTTCTCCTCTTGTTCGGGGCCATGTTGCCGGTCACGGCGGCAACGCTTGTATCCCGAAGGTTCTCTGAGAAGAATGATGCATGCTGGTCGACCAAAGGCTTGGTCGGAGCCAGGACAAGGATCCTCCCTTTCCTTTCGAGGATTTCTGCCATGGTCAGAAGGGCGACCACGGTCTTTCCCAAGCCTGTCGGGAGTATGATGAGGGTACTCTCCGAGACGCAGCCTCTAGCCATGGAAAGCTGGTAAACCCTCTCCTCCACAGCCCCCGGCACTATGCGGGGATGGGAAATGAAACCTGTCATATCGAGCCTATCGGCTGGCACCATTTAAAAGATTGACGGGGAGGTCCCCGAAAAAGGAAATGTTTTAACAGCCGCATCCGCCGCCACATGAGGAGCAGCTGCTGGCGTTGGGGTCGCGGATGGTGAGACCCGTTCCGAAGTTTGGGTCGTCGACGAACTCGACCACACAGGGGTCCAGGACCTCTTTGGTCTCGTCATCGCAGAAGAACGAGAAACCGTCGCTCTCGATAACGTTGTCGCCTTCCTTGGCCTCCTTCTGGAAGGACATGCCAAACTGTGGGCCGGAGCAGGCCATTCCTGCAAGGTAGACCTTTATTCCGTAGCCGACTTTGCTGTTCTTCTCCAGCAGTTCATTTATGAACTTTGCAGCGTCTTCCGTTATGGTTACCATGTTTATCGCCTCCTCTCAACTGCCCGACAGTATTTAATTTAATCTAGCTCACTGATTTTTTATTCGGGTTCCCCAAGCTCGTCCCTGAATTTTCTGAGCGCATAAGATTGGGCCTTTGTCATGGCCATGTAGCATCCGATCATGACAGATTCCAATATCTCGTCTCTGCTGGCACCTTCATCAATGGCATGCCGCATCTGCACGCTTAGGCAGTGCTCGCCGCTCTGGGATGCGGCGGCTGACACAGCGCAAAGATATCTTGTCTTCTTGTCCAGAGCAAGTTTCCTGCTCTCCATCAGGGCGTTGCCGAGATGGGCGCTGGGGTTGAATATATCCGGGCGTTCGGACATGATCTCGTATATCGTAGGCACGAAACCGAACATCTTCTCCATGTTCGCCATTATCCTCTGGGTCTGCTCTTCCGGGGTCTCCTTTCTTTCTTCGGACATGAGACGGAGGATATATCAGCGGACATAAGAAACGTACGCATCCGACGCCTTAACAGACCGCTCCTCCTGCGCTCTCGGTCTAACTGTAGCCTCTTGTTTTAATCTGAACCTTGGGGAGTCTTTTCAATTGGCAATAGCCAGAGGAAAGGAAGATGGAAACTGAAGAAGTATTGAAGGAGTCTTTCAGGCGTGTAGGCAAGGAGTTCGGATATGACAACGTTGACGCCGAGTTCATCGCGTTCAGGGAGTTCAAGGTCAGGTGGCAGAGGTCCTATAAATGGGCCAGCTTCAAGGTTTCTGACTATATGATGGACGCACCGGGAGAGGTCATAGAGGCCCTTGCAAGAACACTGTTCGGAAAGATCGCCGGCAAGGAGGACGTGCCCTATTCCGAGGAGATGATCGCGTGGTCCACCTCGAAGGATTTCGTGAAGTACAAGCAGCCTGTGTACCTGAGAAGGAGCAGGGGGCTCACGAGATCACCGAAAGGAGTGGTCAGGGATCTGGAGGATTCCATGTCGCGCCTTGTGGATGCAGGGCTGGCGGAGGCGGACCCGGACCTGGTCCTTACCTGGATGAAGGAGAAGAATCTGCGCAAGGTCGGGTACTGCTCCGTGCTGATGAAGGTGATAGCCATATCGCCCGCCCTCGACAACGCGGAAGTGCCGGAATTCGTTCTGGACTACGTCGTCTATCACGAGTATCTGCACGCATCCAGCGGGATGAAGGTCTTCGGCAGGCCTCACGATCTGGATTTCAGGGAGGAAGAGGTCAAGTTCCCGAGATACAGGGAAGCGGAGGAATGGCTCAACAGGCTGTGCATGTACGTATGAACATCAGAATGTATATGAATGAAACAGAGAGGAGGTGTCCCCCGAAGCGGTAACACGCTCTATCATCGTCCGCCGGAACGGCGGCCTCCGAGCACTGACCCCGCCGGGGGTGTGTATCGGATCCTACGTTGGCTCCCGGTCACGGCAACGATGACACATCGCAGCTCCCGCGAGGTCCCAATTAAGGTATAGGACCACTGTGCGCCGGGCCGTACCCGGAGGGATCACCGGATCACCCTCATACGTCAGCCGGGCAGAGCTCTGTAATGAATTCCCTTAATAAAACCATTATCCCGCCTCCCCGTATCTGAACGGCTACCATATCGCTTCATGTCGAAACCCGGCGAGGCTTCATTAGTTTCTTCATGAATGCCATCGATCGAAATCGAGATCCGTTCAGCGGGCTGACGGAGTAAGGTTATATCTCAAAGCAAAGGGATACAGGGACAATGGAGGACTTCTTCACTCCGGGCTCTGTCGCTGTAATAGGTGCATCGTCCAATAAGGACAAGGTCGGGGGGATGGTCATTAGCAACCTTCTCGGTTCCGGGTTCGAAGGAGAGATATACCCCGTCAACCCCAAGGGGGGAGAGATTCAGGGACTCAAAGCATACGAGTCTGTGGACAAGATAGAAAAGGTCCCGGACCTGGCTGTTATATGCATAAAGGCCGAGTACGTTCTCGGGGAGATAGATAAACTGGGCTCTGCCGGAGTCCGCCGCGTGATAATAATAACCGCCGGATTCCGTGAGGAGAGTGATGATGGCCGTATCATGGAAGAAAGGATACGTGACGCGGTCAGGAAGCACGGAATGAGGGCCATAGGTCCCAACTGCTTCGGGGTCATGAACACCTCCGCAGGTCTGAATACCACATTCTCATCCCTTTTCCCCGTTAAAGGAAATATAGCCCTGACATCCCAGTCCGGTGCCGTAGGGGCATCAATGTTGGACTGGTCCCTGCATTCTGGCATAGGGATATCGAAATTCGCATCCTTGGGCAATAAGATGGATGTAGGCGAGCCAGAGCTCCTGGAATATCTCAGGACCGATGACGAGACGAAAGTCATCGGGATGTACGCAGAGAGCATATCTGACGGGCCCGGGTTCATAAGGGCAGTAACGGCCATGGACGATTCCAAGCCGTTGGTGATCCTGAAGTCAGGGAGGACCGGGGCAGGGTCCAAGGCGGCATCGTCTCACACCGGTGCCCTGGCCGGGGCGGATTCCGTGTTCAACGTGCTTTTCAAGAAGCTTAACATAACCCGGGTTTATGATATGGACGAGATGTTCGACGCCCTCTCCGTGTTCTCCCTGTGCGGAAGGATGGAGAGAGACGGTGTGGCCATAATAACCAACGCAGGAGGGTTGGGCGTAATGGCGGCAGACGCATGCAGCACCTATTCCCACATAAGCATGGCCGAGCTCTCATCAGATACGATAAGGGCGGTGGAGGGGGCACTGCCGACAGTGGCATCTGCGATAAATCCGATAGACTTGAGGGGTGACGCTCCGGCGGATGCAGCGGTGAAGGCACTGGATATTGTAGCCAAGGACCCCTCGGTAGGAGGCGTGGTCATACTTTCCGCGCCTTTGGACACTGCCGATCTCGATGCCATGGCGGAGATGATATCGGAGGCCAAGGGCCGCACGGGAGTCCCCGTCACAGTGTCTTTCACAGGCGGCGCGGTCAGTGAGAGGGCATCCGCTGTCATGAGGAGGAACGGAGTTCCGACATTCAGTGATCCGGACCGGGCCGTCAGGGCCTTGGATATATTGCGGGCCAGGGAGAAGGAGGTAACGGAAGAGAGCACTCCTCTGACGTTCCCGAAGGCGAACGGTAAGGCAAAGGCGCAGGCCGTGCTGGTGAAGGTCCGGGAAGAGGGCAGGGTCTCATTATCGGAGGAGGAAGGGAAGGTCATACTCTCAGCTTACGGCATACCCGTTCCCAAAGAAGGCTTCGCCACCAGCGCACCGGAGGCCGTCAGGGTGGCGGAGTCCATAGGATATCCTGTGGTAATGAAGGTCCAGTCTCCGGACATCCATCACAAGACTGATGTGGGTGGGGTAAAAGTAGGGATAAGGAACGAAGAGGATGTGAGGAATGCGTACGAGTCCATAATGGCCTCCTGCTGCGCCAGCATTCCCGGGGCGAGGATAGACGGCGTGAGCATAGAGCAGATGGTCTCGGGCCAAGAAGTCATCCTGTCCATGATCCGGGACGACCAGTTCGGCCCCATAATCTCATTTGGTTTGGGAGGGATATACGTAGAGATAATGGGTGAGATATCCCAGGCAATGCTGCCGATGAACCAGCAAGACCTCGACCATCTGATAATGTCCACGAAGGCATATCGCATGCTGTCCGGCGCAAGGGGCAAACCTCCGGCGGACATTGACTCCCTGAAGGACATCATACTGAGGCTGATAGAGATAGCCGAGGACAATGAAGAGATATATGAACTTGAAATCAATCCCGTAATGGTAGGCAGAAAGAACGAAGGAAGCTGGGCCGTGGATGCTCTGGCTACGTTGAGGTGGAAATGACAAGAAAGGTGTATTTGGCGTCCGTCGGCACGAGATCGGGGAAATCGGTTCTGTCCCTGGGTCTGGCCATGAACTATCCCGGCAAAGTAGGGTTCTACAAGCCCTTCAGGGAAAGCCTTGTGGTCAAGGACGGACAACCTATGGATCAGGACGCGATACTGATGGCATCCGTGCTGCAGTTGCCTGCTGCGGAGAAGCTCTCACCCTTCGTTTACGATATGTACGACCCCATTCCCATAGACCGCATCGTGGAAGGATACAACGAGGTCAATGAAGGAAAGGAGTTCATGATAGTAGAGGGCAGCAGAGACCTGGCCAACGGATACTCCTGTGGCATATCCAGCTTCGACATCGCCAAAGCGGTCGACGCGCCGATAGTGCTTGTGTCATCGACCACCCAGCAGTCCCTTGAGACAGCTTTCCTTTTCAAAGAGATATGCGAGAAGAGGGGCCTGGAGTTGAAAGGCGTCGTGATCAACAGATGCAACGGAACCAGGGAGAGGGAATTCCTTGAGAGCAAAGGGATGACCGTCATAGGCGGCATACCGGACATACCTCAGATCTCCACCTTCCACGTTATCGAGATAACCGAGATGATACCCTCGAAGGTACTGGCCGGCAGGAGCGGACTGAGCAACATCGTGGAGGACGTTCTCGTAGGGGCCATGTCCCCCCAGGTAGCCATGCGCTATATGAGGCGCTCGAAGCAGAAAGCCGTCATAACGGGAGGGGACAGGACAGAGATAATGCTGGCTGCCCTCTCCACGAACACGTCCTGCATTGTAGTCACAGGAGGCATAACCCCGTCCCGCATGGTCACGTCCAGGGCCGAGGAGATAGGTGTTCCCATAATAATGACGGAAGAGGACACCCTGACGGTGGTCGAGGCCCTGGAGCACCTGATAGCCCGTATCAATCCGGATGATAAGGAGAAGATAGAGCTGATAACCAGGGGCATCAGGAAGGGCCTGGACCTGGACCTGATCTGGTGATCAGTGCTCCGGCTGGTCCTTCAATATCTCCTCGGGGGCGCCGGCGAAGAACACCAGTGCGTGCGCTTCCATGAAATGCAGGTTCCCGGTCACCACCAGCGTGGACAAGGGTTCGCCCAGATTCATCTTGAGAAGGTCGCGGGGGTAGCCGGCCACAAGCTTCTGCTCCTGTGACCCTATCTTCGATGCGACACACAAGATCGTACGGTCGTCTATGAGACCCCCCTTCCATTTCTCCTCCCCTTTGAGCAGCCATTCTATTCCTTCTTTTGCAGTCATGTACCTAAGCTGCTCCGCCTGTATGTCCAGCAGGATCATGCTGTGCAGGCCCCTTATCTTGTTCTCCAGTATGTTGTCATAGGGCGATTGGGGATGATAGTCCCCTTCCAGGAACGGGAGGGTCACGGTCCTGCCGAATTTGTATGGCTGAAGTCCGAGGGAGGACGGGCATACCGAGAAAACTGATATCCCGTAGAAAAGGCGCACGGGTATATTCTCAATCGCGGCCTGGATCCTCAGATCGACGTGGGTGGTGGCGGCCATTGTATCCCCTGCGGTTATGAAGCCTATGCGTTTGTCCTTCGCTTCGCAGACCAGATCTTCGCCGCCCTCCTCCACCTGATGCCTGTGTATGACCTCTATCTTCTTCCCGATCGCCCGCTCCAGGTCTTCCGTGTCCGTACCGATGAGAGTTGATGTGTAGAACTCCGCGTATATCTTGTCGCATTCCCGAAGAGCGGCCAATGCATCCACGGTCATCCCTCCGGTGCCGCTGAGCCCCAAGCCGACGAAAACAATCTCTGAAGTCATGCACGGCCTATCACGATATCGTTTAAAACGTTGTTCGGCGCAGGCAATCGTTAATAATCCCGCTTCGCATGCCAAAGGCATGGCGAGATGCTTGCGCGTGCCGAAGGAGCAGGGAGAGAGCGTGCGCTCGGCTCTGATGGACGCGGGCCTGCTGGACCTGGGTCATAGGATAGGGCGGGACGGGGATCACATACTGATACCGGTGCTGTGCAGCTCCTTCGACGGTTACGAGGCGGAGCAGGCGGTTCTCGCGGAGAACGAGAGGCGGATCACCGATTACAGGGAGCTCCTTCCGAAAAGCATGAGGGAATCGCTTCCCACATCCTTCGACGTGATCGGGGACGTCGTGATAGTGAAGCTGAAGGACGATGTCGTCAAACACAAGAGGAAGATAGGGGACGCCATAGGCAGGACCGCGGACGCAAGGATGGTGCTCTTGGACATGGGCGTCAAGGGAGACATGAGGGTGCGGGACCTGACCCCCATATATGGGAAGGGGAGCACTGAGACCGTTCACAGGGAGTCCGGCGTATCGATGGCGGTGGATCCTGCCACAGTGTATTTCAATCCCAGGCTGGCGACCGAGAGATTAAGGATCGCCGCCCTTGTGGAGGACGGGGAGACCGTCATAGATATGTTCGCGGGAGTCGCACCATTCCCTTTGGTAATATGCAGGCATGCCAGGCCCAAAGCTGTATACGCCATCGATATGAATCCCGAGGCGAAGAGGCTGATGGATATCAACATAAGGAAGAGCGGATGCGACCGCATATTCTCGATATTGGGGGATGCCAGAGAGGAGATAGTGAAGCTGCCTCCGGCCGACAGAGTGATAATGAACTTGCCCCAAAGCGCGGGGGATTTCCTCCAGGATGCTTTGCGCCATATGAAAAAGGGAGGCACCGTGCACCTGTACTCGATACACGAGAGGTCCGAGGCTGAAAGGGAGATCGGCGAGCTCGTCGGGCGGATGCACACAATGGGATTGCCCTGTGAGATAAACGGAATAAGGGAGATGAAATCGTACTCTCCCACTTCTGCCGTCTATGCTACGGATATACTGAGGGGATGAATCACTTCTTAGGCTCCAGTGTCACACCGTTCTGACCCTGGTAGTTCCCGCTGCGCTCAGAGTATCCTTTTCCGGCGGGTGACTGCATGGATTCTATCACCATCTGGCAGAATCTCTCCCCGATCGGTATCTCTACGGCGGAGTCGGATGCGTTGTACGCTCCCAGCGTCAGAGTGCCGTTGAACCCGGCATCGATCTTGCCGAAGGCACCGATCACGCCTTTCCGGATCCATGTCGTCCTGAGCCAAAGCTCTGCGCAGAAGTAGTTATTCATACGCACCGTCTCAACGGTCGAAACATAGAACATGGTCCTCGGAGGAACAGAGACGGTGCCGTCCCTGTGCACATAATCTTTTCCGAGTATCTTTATCTCCGCTATCCTCAGGTCGTACCCGTTGGGGGTCAGGCCTCTCTTGTCGAAATCGGAGATGCCTATGTGCCCTGTCATCATGCTCTCCACTATGTCCCTGTCGGAAAGTATGCCCATAGGACCTTCATACGCGGATGCGGTAATATCATTTGCTTTTTCCTGACGAAGAGATCACCAAAACCTATTTATTACTAGTACCGGCTCTACCTCTTTGATGGTTGGATGGATAATCCAACAGGTGACTATGATGAATTCGAAATCGATGGTTTTTGTGGTCGCGGCGATCCTAGCCGTGGCCGCTGTGGGCATTGTTATCAACTATGGCCTACTGGATAATGACAGCGAGGCAAAATATGAGGTGGATTTCCTCTTTGAGAGGAACACAGGTGAGAAAGTATGGTCTCACGGGTCTGGGGACACACCTCAGGATGCGCTGAAGAATGCATGTGACAAGATCGGATATGAGCTTGAGTATACCGGGACCGGTAATACACTGTGGATCGATACGATAGACGGCATTGGTTGGGTAGCCGCCGCTCCTGAGGACACGACAAAGTCCGGCAGCAGTTGGGTGCATTATGAGTGGGATTCTGAGAGTGGTTCCTGGGTTGCAACAGATTATCTTTTCGGGAATCTCCCGACCGGTGTGAAGTACTTCTGTTTCTTCTACACGGATCTGGATCCTTCCTGGGCTCCCATCGGAAGTCCGACCGCAGTTCCTGCCTGATTCGGACTATTTACAAACCTTTTCAAACCTTTTCTTGAAGGAATCCGTTACTATGTCTGCCCGTGGATTGAAAACAGCGGCCTCATTGGCGATAATCATGCTGGTCGCAATATCCGTGCCGGTTCTGGCCGATATCAACGAGCCCCGGGATTACAGCGAAGGGATGCTCATTGATTTCGGAAGATATGACGGAGTGTGGATTCCCGCGGAGAAGGGGGACAAGACCATTGCCGAGGTCTTGGATTATTCCTGCACGGCGAAAGGATATGCAGTTGTAAAGGATAGTAGCGGCATCCCGGAATCCATAAACGGGGTATCTAATAATTCAGTCAGGACCTGGACCCTCTGGACAACGCCCAAGGACAGTGGCGTGTGGGAGAAGCAGAACGGGTTGCCGGAGAATCTATACATGAAGGATTTCGGATTCGTGACATTCGCTTTCTCGTATGAAGGATACACGCCGTTGCCGTGCGTGGATGCGGAGGGGAGATGCATATTCAATGACGGAACACTTCTCCGGGCAATCACCTTAGCGCCTTCCTGCACAGAGATGTATTATGCCATACACGGGATCGGTGGTTTGGTGGGAACGGATCTCTACAGCAATTATCCTGTGTCCATAAGCGATATGAGGGAGAGTGGCAGGGTCGCCGCAATAGGGGGGTACACCAACCCCAGTTACGAGAAGGTGCTGGGACAGAGCCCGGATATAGTGATAGGAGAGGCCAGTATCGGAGGCCATCTGGATGTGGCCAAGAGGCTCAGAAGCACCAACGTTTCCACTTTGATGCTGCCGGAATCAGACAGCATGGATGCTATATGCAGGAATATATGGACAATAGGTCAGGCCACAGGCAATCCGGAGAATGCCAAGGCCGTGACCAACAGTATCACAGCGCAGCTGGACAGCATACTCTCTGGGATAAAGAACACGGTCAGGAAGGATGTCCTTCTGGCCCTGGGAATGCTGCCCTCAGCCTTCACTTCAGGAGATAACACTTACATGGATGATGCAACCAAATACGCCAGGGGCACGAACATATTCGGAGAGGAGAACCTCGGATGGTTCCCGTCCAGTGCGGAAGAGGTAAAGGACAGGAACCCGCAGGTCATAATGATAGTCTCCGAATCCGCAGTGACTACACAGGCGGAATACGATGAGAAGATGGAATGGATAAGGAATAACAACCCTCAGTGGGCCGGCACCGATGCCTTCAAGAACGGAGAGGTCTACTTCTTCAGCGGTCAGGCCGCAGATGTGCTGTCGCGTCCCGGCCCGAGAGTGTGCCAGGCTACAGAGCTTCTCGCCAACGCGCTTCATCCCGAATGTTTCAGTAATCCGCTTCCAAAGTATGTGGGCGACGATTACAGGGATTATCTGACAGTATCAGCGGGGTGGTGAATTGAAGAGAGCATTGCCTGTTTTATCGGTTGTCCTATTGGTGCTGGCAGGTGTTCTCTCCATAGCTCCGTTCTTATCAGATGCCGATACGGAGGAAGGAATAATCTTCTTGGATATGGGCGACGGGAATGTGATGGAAACGTATGTTTCGGTGAACGGTACAATTGATGATGCCGTATCCCGTGCCATTTCCGACAATGATCTCACCGGCACTTTGGCGGGAACGGCAACAGACAATCTTGACGGCATATTCAACGGGTCCGGCTCATCCACTTGTGAATGGCGTTTCTACAAATGGGATGGAGAATGGGTGGAGACGTTCTATGACGGCGCCGCAGCCTTCGTCGGCGGGACATTCGCATGGGGCTTCTATCCCGACGGCTTGACGCCTGTGGCCACACCCTCGGTTTCCGACCCGTGGATCATGTACAGAGGCGACGCTTCAGGCTCGGGTGTCCAATCCTCTCCAGGCCCCGAGTCCTGCGGAGTTAAGTGGACGATCCAGCATGATGACGAATTCATTAACGGCGGCATACTGGCTGCAGGGGACCGCATTTATTTCATAACAGGGGGGACAGAAAAAGGCGGTTACCCAGCATTGCACTGTGCGGATCTGGATGGAAATATAATATGGTCTGCGGAATATCCAGGGATAGGCCTAAGTTGGGAGACGGCAACACCTCTTGTGCTGAGTGACAGAGTCATAGTTCCGGCATCCTGTGGCAAGATATTCATGGTGGATCTTGACGGGAATCAAATAGGGACGCCAGTGGATATACCCCGTTTCGAGATTGGCGTCCCTTATAAATTCAAATCAGGCCCGGGGTCTTTGGTGTATGACAGCGGTTTCGTGTACTTCGGAGCATCCGACGGCCGTTTCTATAAGATGGATATAGACGGCAATATCATTTCCAGTGTTCAGACTGGAGAAGCAGTTTATCACGCTGCACCCTATATACACACAGAGGCGGACGGAACCAAGACGGCCTTCATAGGCGGATGGGGTGGATCAATATTCGCTATAGACTGCGCTACGATGACGGTGGAATGGGAATACGACCTATATCTGGATGAAGAAGATCCGGAGAATTACGGTCTTTTCGGCTCTGTCACGATGGGGATCGGAGCATACTCCAATATGATTGCAGTAACGTATTCGGACGGTGCCATGTCCCCCCTTGAATCGGGGATTGCGGTCTTTAACTTGGACACTCTGGATTCCAGCAATCCAGAACCGATGTGGAAGGATGAGAGCTTCAGTGCCGCAGGATCTCCCGGAGTGGCCTACAAGAACGGTTTCATAATATCGACTTCAAACGGAGTGACATTCTATGATTGGAACAACAGCGAACCTCTCTGGATGAAGGACTACGGGCTGGTCAAAGGCCCGCTGACAATGGCCGACGGCAGGGTATATCTTGTTCAATATCAATCCAACGGGTCCATTATAGCCGTCAGTCCTGAGAGCGGCTCGAAGCTGGGCGAGTATGCAATTGAGCCTGCGACAAGCAAAGGGTTCGCAATGGTCGGGGCCCTGATCTACGGCGGCAACATATATGTGGGCAACGACGACGGAATACTCTATTGCTTCGATTCCTCGGTCCCCCCGCTCATAAGGGGAGAGCCCAAACCCGGAGGGGCTGATACCGCAACCATAGCGATATGGTCTGCGACATTCGGAATGCTGGCTCTTTTCGTCTTTTATTATATCAGATTCGTGAAACCTTCCGGGGAGGGCATGGTGGCATCTCGGAAGAGGAAACTGTTCCTGATGCTTGCGGCCGGCTCGTTGGGTTCGTTCATAATGTTCATGCTGGCACTCTCCTACGGCCCTGGAGGGAATATGTCCGTAGGCGAGGCGTTCCTGAATCTGGCGTCCGCACTTGGCAAAGGCGGTGACGGCCTTACGGCATATGAATCGTACATCTACGAATCCAGGCTTCCGAGGGCCATGGCGACCTTCGCCGTCGGAATAGGCCTTTCCGTTGCCGGTGCCGTATACCAGGCAATAATCAGGAATCCGCTGGTGGATCCGTACATCACGGGAGTCTCGTCCGGAGCGGGATTGATGGCCATAGTCGCGATAGTCTTCGGGACCTCCCTGGGTGTGAGCTATGTCACCAGCATATATCTGACGCCCATAGTCGCAATGGTAGGCGGTCTTTTGGCATTCGTCCTTACGATGCTGATAGCGGAGAAATCCGGCGGGTCATCTCTGAACTATGTGCTCGGAGGCGTGGTCATAGGTCTGGCATTCTCGGCATTCCAATCCATGATACTGTCCATGGCGGGAAGCCAGCTTCACAACGCTATGTTCTGGCTCTTCGGTAGCTTCGCCAACGTGACATGGAATAACGTCTGGTTCATATTCATACCTGCGTTGGCTATGTCACTGATACCTCTATTCTGGGCCAAGGAGCTCAATCTTGTGCTGCTGGGCGAGGAGCAGGCGAGGCAGATGGGGCTGAACGTCAGGAGCTTCAACAGATGGATGATGGTGCTGGCGTCTGTGATAACATCGGTCTGCGTCGCCTTCGTCGGCATAATCGGATTCGTGGGCCTGGTGGTCCCCCATCTATGCCGTATGATATTGGGCGGAGACCACAGACTGGTGCTTCCCGCTTCGATAATAACAGGTGGCGCACTCATGATGGCTGCAGATCTGGCGGCCAGGATGATCTTCGTGCCCTTCGAGCTCCCGGTCGGTGCGATAACGACGCTTATAGGGACGCCGCTGTTCGCGTACCTTCTGATAAAGAGGGGGAGGATGTACAATGGTTGAGGCACCGCTCCTGGAGCTGAGGAATGTCAGCAAAACATACGAGAACGGGTTCCGTGCGGTGAAGGAGGTCTCCTACAGCATAGGAAAGGGGATGCTAGTAGGCCTAATCGGTCCGAACGGATGCGGGAAGTCCACCATGATGAAGTGCATCAACAGGATCCATCCTACCACATCTGGAGAAATATTGGTGAACGGTGAATCCGTGTTGAATAGAACACCGGGGGAGCTTGCCAAGGTAATATCCAATGTCCCGGCGGAGCTGAACACCAGTTTTGGTCTTACCGTTGCGGAGACTGTGATGATGGGCAGATACCCGCACAGCACAAATCTATGGTGGGAGAGCGACAGGGACGAGTCCTTTACAGAAGAAGCTCTGCACAAGTTCGGGGTATTCGACCTGAAGAACAGGTACCTTCACACCCTGTCCAGCGGAGAGAGGCAAAGGGTGCTAATAGCCAAGGCCTATGTGCAGGAGCCCAGGCTCATGCTCGTGGATGAGCCCACGTCGCATCTTGATATGAGATACAAGCTGGAGGTGATGGAGTATCTTAATGCGATGGTCAAGAAGGACATGTCCATATTGATCGCGGAGCACGACATCTCCCTCATGGCCAGATACTGCGATCTCTGCATAATCATGAAGGAGGGATCCCTGTTCAGGATCGGTCCTCCGAAGGAGATCATAACCTCGGATCTTATAGAGGAGGTCTACGGCGTCTCAGCCTCCGTCGGTTTCGATGATGACGGCGAGCTCTTCGTTCTGCCTAAGAGATACAAATCGGGTCGCGGCAGTATATGACGGACCCTATAAATCGAAGAAAAGCATGGGGGTGACGGATGAGAATAGAGGACTCTGTCAGAAAACATCTTCTGGACCTTAACGGAGCGGTCCACGGGGGCCAGGGGTGGCGTTACGGAGGAGTGGAGGATTTCAGCCACAACCTCAATCCATTCGGTCCGCCGGACATCCTCAACAACGTGATCATATCGGCCACGTCCAATATAGGCCACTATCCGGACGACTCCTGTGCCGATCTTAAGAGAGTGATAGCCAAGAGACACTCTCTGGAGGACAGCAACGTCATGGTGGGGGCAGGCTCGTCCGACATAATACGGGCGTTCCCCAATACATTCGTGGAGCCGGGCGATAAGGTTGTCATGGCCAGGCCCACCTTTGCGGAGTACGGCAGGCAGTGCAGGGTGGCAGGCGCGAACATAACGGATCTGCTACTGACAGAGTCGGACGATTTCAGGATCAACCGCGACAGGCTGTCAAAGCTCATACCGGGGGCGAAGGCGCTCTTCCTGTGTAACCCCAATAATCCGACCGGAAGGGTGGAGTCAAGGGAGCGTATACTGAGCATCGCCGATGAGTGCTTGAAGAAGGGTGTGATGCTCTTCCTGGACGAGACCCTTCTGGATCTCGTGCTGGGACATGAGGACATATCCTGCGCCGGGTACATCAACGAATATCCGAACATGGTGGTGGTGTGTTCCCTTACGAAATCCTTTGCGATCCCGGGGGTGCGCATAGGATACGGTCTGGCTTCCGAGGGCACAGTCAAACAGATGGAGAAAGTGAGGATGGCCTGGAATGTCGGCGGCATAGAGCAGCACGTGGCAAAGATACTGATAAGGGATCATATGAGCCACGTTGACAAGGCCGCCAAGATGATGGACACGGAGAAGAGATGGATGTTCAACGCACTGAAGGACATAGGGTTCCCCGTTTCCGATCCGGCGGACTCCTTCTTCTATTTCTGCCCGACAAGTTCTCTCGGGATCGATGCGCCCACATTCACAGACCGTATGATGGACAGCAGGATACTTGTCAGGGACTGCAGCTCCTTCGGTAGGCCCTTCGACGGGTACGTAAGATTCTGCGTAAAGGACAGGATAAGGAACACTGCCTTCGTCCAGGCAGCCCACGATGCTCTAAGGTCCTTGGGCTGGTGATAACACGGATCTCTGGTTCAGCGCCATCCTGATAATCGTTCTGGCTCTTGCCATCGATGCGGTGATCGGAGAAGTGCCCAACAGGATACATCCTCTGAGATGGATGGGCAATGCGCTTGGATTCCTCGATAGGCATATAAAAAGGACAACCAGGCGAAGAACGGCACTGAAAGGTTTCCTGTCCTACCTCCTCGTGCTCCTTCTGTTCGGAGGTTCGGCGATCGCGATAACAGCTCTCACAAGGCACTATCTCGGAGAGATCGCATGGATAGTAGTCACGGCCGTGATGATGAAAATGGTCTTCGCCGTTTTCTCGTTCAGGAAGCACTGCAAACCTATATTCAGGGACCTGAAGGAGAACAGGATCGAAGAAGCGGCGGCCAAGGCACAGATGATCGTCAGCCGTAACACGAAGGGAATGGATGCGGAGCACATAGCTTCCTCCTGCACAGAGAGTGTTTCTGAGAATTACGCGGACAGCGTGGTCTCCCCTATGCTGTACTTCGGCCTCATGGGCGTCTTCGGAGGTTTCCTCTTCAGATGCGCCAATCTGATGGATGCGATGTGGGGGTACCGCAATGATAAGTACGGGGATCTGGGATTCTTCCCGGCAAGGCTGGATGACGTTCTTGGATATGTGCCAGCAAGGATCTCTCCTGTTTTTGTGACGATCGCGGCTTTCCTGTTAAAGATGAACTATAAAGACGTTATCTCATCAGCCAAGAGGGAGAGCGTGAAGACGCCGTCTCCCAACAGCGGTTGGCCGATGGGTGCCTTTGTGGGCGCTTTGGGGATAACCATGGAGAAGAAAGATGTTTACGTAATGGGGTCCGGCCCCATGCCCACGGGCGAGGATATAATGAGATGCTGCAGGCTCGTGGAATTGTCATCTGTTATCTTTCTGTTCCTTATTTCAATGCCTTTATATGCCTTCCTGGGAATCCATATACAGGTCTGGGTGGAGGCCATCCTGACGGGGTTGATATTCTGATGCGACCGGTGATGAGGAGCCGCATACAATCTGCGGAGGGAATGCCCAATGCAGTCATAGAATTCGATGAGGATATGGAGTTCCTGTCCTCGGCTTTGTTGAACGGCGGCTCGAAAGTAGCTCAGTCAGTAATGATAATGCAGGTCCCGAAGGACCATATGTGCTCCGAGCCCAAGAAGGAAGTCGTATCCAGACTGAAAGCCCTGGGTCTTCCTTCGAATACAGTTTCGTTCATGACCGCCGCTGAGGTGGATTACGTTTTCACCGAAGCTTATGTGTCGTATGATGGTGTGGAAATGGCCGCGGTTGTGACGGCCGGTCTCAGCAACCAGGTGGTGGCCGGGGAGGTGCTGGAGAACTGGGAGGAGAGGCACGCTCTTTCTAACGAGCGCAGCAAAGCTCTTCGTCCCGGCACGATAAATATCATAGTAATTTCCTCAAGGCCTCTGACGGAGGTGGGCAAGGTCAATGCGGTTATCACTGCCACGGAGGCCAAGACCGCCGCCCTCAACTATCTGGGCTACAAGGAGACCGGCACCACCAGCGATGCGGTGGCCATAGTTTCCCCTATAGGTGAGAACGGCATAGATTTCACAGGCACCGGAACATCCATCGGCATCGCGGCGGCAAGGGCGGTCAAGAAAGCCGTTGCCACCGCCCTGATGAGGCGTGACGATTTTCCAGTTGGATGTACAGATAAGAAGAAAGAGAAACTCAGGGAAGGTATCTGAATGACTGATTATGAGATAAGATTGGGAACGAGTCTTAACGACGACGAGGAGAAGCCCGCCAAGTCGTCCGAACCCGTTCTTGGATCGGTACAAGAAGCTGAAACAGCTTCGGAGGAGAATGAGAGAGGGCCGGCGGAAGAGCAACATCAAGAGGTTCGGGTCGAAGAGCAGCCTCAGGCCGCTCAGGTGGAGACCGAACCTTTCGTTGCCGAAGAGCAGCCTCAGGCCGCTCAGGTGGAGACCGAACCTTTCGTTGCCGAAGAGCAGCCGGAACCGGAGAAGTCAAAGAAGAAAGACAGGCCCAGCACCACAGGATCGGCCGCGAAAGGTATGTTGTCCTTCTTCACGATACTCCCCGTAGATGCCGAGAGGAGTGACATAGATGCTATGAATCAGAATTTCTGGCTCACGCCTGTGTTGATAGGTATCTTCTACGGTATGCTCGCAGTCATATCCTTCTTCATATTCCAATGGCTTTTCAATCCCACTCTTGGGATAATACTGACCATGGCCCTGCTGATAGTCATGAATCGCATGCTGCATCTTGACGGCTTGATGGATACGGCAGACGGTCTGACGGTCGCCGGTACTCATGAGGATCACGTACGTGCGCTGAAGGACACCCATGTGGGAGCCGGAGGGATTGTTGCGGTCTTAGTGGTCACGATCGCCACGCTTTTTGCATACATGTCATACGGGCTCCAGGGCGCGTTCATAATGCTGTTCGTAGGAGAGGTCATAGCCAAGACGACCCAGGTGGCCGCAGCGGCATTCGGGGAGCCCGGCAATGGGATGGCGGGAGACAGCGTTCGCTACACCGACAAGGACAAATTCATACTGTCCTACCTGGCATCCATAGTTGTTTGCGCCATATGGGCAGCCCTCATGAGCTGGATACTGCTAACTGTCTGGGATATCGCTTGGACTAGAGGAGACACATATTTCGTAATAGCAGTTGCATTGGCGGCAGTCGTGGCTCCTCTCTGGGGCGTGGTCATGGCGAAACTGGCCAACAAGAATTTCGGGTACGTCAACGGAGACGTGCTCGGAGCATCCAACGAGACGGGCCGTCTGGCGGTTCTGTTGATGTTCACGATGTTCTTAGGCTTGCTGTTCCGCATCTGAGAGATGGACGCGCTGATAATGGCCGGCGGCAAGGGCACCCGCATGGGCCGTTGCGGAATAGAGAAGCCTATGCAGTCCGTGGGCGGGGTACCGACCATACAGAGAGTGGTCTCCGCCGTATCCCGCTCCCGGGCCATCGACAGGGTCCTCGTATCGGTGAGCTCTAACACTCCTGAGACGGAGGGGTTCCTCTCCTCCAAAGGAGTAGAGATCATAAGGACCTCCGGAGAGGGCTTCATGGAGGATCTCCATGCTGCCTTGACAGTACTGGACTCCGATTTCGTTATGACGGTACCTTCTGACCTGCCGATGATAATGGCTTGGGAGGTTAACGCCTTTGCCGATTTCTTCAGACCGGAGATGGAATCGGCCATAGTTGTGGTGGACGAGGGCACGGTTCTCGGAACCGGCGTGAAACCCTCTTACGTGATAGAACTGGATGACGGTAGATGGGTGCTCTCGGGCCTTTGCATAGTCGACAGGAAGAAGACTCTGGACGGGGTTTATCTGAACGAAGAGTATATGAGGACAGACTGGACGGACCTGGCAGTCAACGTGAATACGCAGCACGAACTGGATCTGGCCAGGGCCATGTGCGACAACCGTGTCAGGGATTGATTATATTCTCGTATATCTCGTGCACCTTATCCAGGAGCCCGGGGCAATCTATCTTCCCCTCGCTTGCCGCCACTGCTGCGACGCATGCGCCGCCGCATCCGACGCCCTCTTTGATATATCCCCATTCATAGGCCTGCAGTCCTTCATGCGGGCTGTCGGAATAATCCATGTTGATGTATACCAGCGGAACATCGGGGCTTATGTCAGATATCAGCTTAGTCACGTTTGAATTGGGGTCTTTGACCAACCATCTGGTTGTACCGTGTATTATGCGGCCCGCGATCGAGGGTTCCAGTGCAAGGGCGGCGGCTATGACCGCGGCCATTTGGGTCCCGCCACCGACTATTACAGGTATTCTCTCGGCAGCGCCGATTATAATGCCAACGTTAGCAGGCATCATAGGATCGCCGACGCAGGCGATCGCTCTCAGGGGGTCCTTAGCCAGATCCCCCCTCTTTATACCGGCGTTGCTCAGAGCCTCTTCCACTAGCCTCATCTTGAGCTCCCTTGGATTTTTGGGGGAGCTGCTACTGACGTGATTCCCGTCTGTGGCGCCCATTGCCGTAAGGACAGCCAGGGCAGTGGTCGTTCCTCCGGCGCAACTTTCGCTGACGACCAGGAAATCGTTGCCTTTGGAAAGCATTCTGCCCAGGATCCTTCCCTTCTCGAAGCTTTCGCGGACGTTCTTGACGGCCTTGCCAGTGGATATGTAGTCTCCGTATTCTCCCCCGACATCGAAACAAGGTATCTTCGGAGCTATCTTGCATCCGCCGTTCACGATGTAAACGGGCATGCCCGAAAGCTCGAGGGCGGCCATGGTCAAAGTTGCAGGTGTAGGTATACCGCCCGGATTGATAGGGATGCCGTCCATGCAGAGGGTCTTACCGCAGACAAGCATCTCAGCGTCGGCGGCCGGGGTGAAAAGTGTCAGTTCCGGGGTATCGCCGGCATCGGAGACTCCGGGTATGGTTGAAGTGAGCGTATTGGCGACGGTGCATGTGAAAACGCCCCTGCCGCCCCAGATCTCAGAGAGGATCCTCTCCGCGATCTCTCTGTTCCCGACAATGCTCAAGGAAGGGGGCAATCTGAATTCAGACATTGCCGCTTCAATACCGTGCTTCCATATAATCTATGAGTCTGGTAGTAGGTTCAAAACGGGTGCTTATTCAGTACAATATAATATGGCGTTCAGACATTAGGGATGGAGGATATATCCAGGGGATAAAATGAGGCCGATCTGGAGTAAGATCTCTGAGGAGATCGAGGGAGAGCTGGCAGGCACCCGGGGATCCTGCCCGTATCATCCGTCCCATTTCAGGAACCAGGACTGCACATTCTGCTATTGTCCGTTTTACCCGTGCAACGATCCGGATCTCGGCGAAGTTACCGAGTCCCGTAAAGTAGGCAAGATCTGGAATTGCACTTATTGCAACTTCATCCACAGGAGGGATGTTGCTGCCTACGTCCACGGAAGGCTGAGGGAATCTCGGATATCCGGGTCCGAAGATCCCGCGCTCAGGGAATTATTCGAAGAAACGAAAATGAAGTTCCATAGGACGGGGAAGGCCGTGATGGTCCTGGGAGCCACTTCAGATGCCGGAAAATCAGTGATCGTCACGGCGATATGCCGTATTCTCAACGACCGAGGATATTCCGTGACCCCCTTCAAATCACAGAATATGAGCCTCAATTCCAGGGTAACATACGGAGGGCATGAGATATCAATGATACAGGACCTTCAGGCGAGGGCAGCAGGTATCAGCAGACCGTCCTTCAGGATCAATCCCATACTCATGAAGCCAAAGGGCGATGGGATGTCCCAAGTGATTCTGGAAGGCGTTCCCGCAGGGGATTATACCTCTGCAGACTACTACTCCGATTTCGTCCCTGGACCCGGAACGGATGTGCTGAGGAAGAGCATAGACTTCCTGCAGAGCAGGTATGATTTTGTGGTGATGGAAGGGGCAGGGTCCCCTGCGGAGATAAATATCTACGATTCTGACATAGCGAACATGCGTGCCGCGGAGGCGGCCGATGCCGATTGCATTCTTGTAGTCAACGTTGAATGGGGCGGATCCTACGCATACGCCGTGGGGACGCTGGATCTGCTGCATTCAAAAGACCGGGAGCGCGTGAAGGCAATAATGCTCAATAACCTCAAAGGGGAGGTATCCGGAATGAGAGCGGCAGCAGACGACATAGAGAGAATTACCGGGATACCGGTGATGGGGATCATACCGCATCTTGATTTCGATCTTCCGAAGGAGGATTCCGAAAGTTTCAGAGGCGTGAAAACCTTGGGCCGCGGAAGGACGGTCGTTGTCGTGCCGAAGTTCCCCAGGATATCGAACTTCACAGATCTGGACCCGTTGCTGCATGAGGACGTTACCGTAAGGTTCGTGTCCTCCCCCGACGAGATGGAGGGGGCCGCGGCCGTGGTGCTCCCGGGGACAAAGAGTACGATCTCGGATCTGGAATGGCTGAAGGCAACGGGTATCGCGGACCGTATATTATCGTTGAAAGGCAAAGTTCCGATATTGGGAATATGCGGAGGTTATCAGATGATGGGAAGAACCCTCTCAGATCCTTTCGGGACCGAGGGCGGTCCTTCAGAGTCTGAGGGACTGGGTCTTTTCGATATGGAGACGGAATGGCCTGAATCGGGGAAGAAGACTGAAATCTTTGAAGGCACCTATATACCGACCGGCGATCGGATCACGGGATACGAGATACATTCCGGCTTAAGCAAGTCCTACGAGGGACCGATGCTCAAGACCCAGAGATATACGGAGGGGTCCCTTCGGGCGGACGAGATGCTCTTCGGGACCTATGTTCACGGTCTTTTTGATAAGCCCTGCTTCAGGAGGCATTTCCTTTCAAAAGCGGGATGTGCGTTAGCCGAGGAGGCAGTGGATCATGATGAGCATGTTGAGAAGAACATTGATAAGCTGGCACATGGCGTTATGAATGCTATGGACATGGAGATCTTCAACAGGATATTCTCGGAGGAAAGTCTATGAGGATAATGTTCCTTGGAACCTCTTCGAACAGCGGCAAGACCACAGTGGCGGCGATGATGTGCAGGTATGCCGCGATGCAAGGGATCTCCGCAGCTCCGTTCAAAGCATCTAATCTCTCATCATCCTGGTACATTACAGAGTCAGGTGCACCGATAGGGATAGGACAGGCCTTTCAGGCGGTCGCTTCGGGGGTAATCCCTCAGGCAGACATGAATCCTATTCTTTTAAGGCCGGAGAAAGGAGGTGTCGTCAGATTTCTGAAGGGGCAACCAAGGAACATGTCGGATGAAACAGCAGTATCAGAAGCGTTGGCGTCCTTCGATTCCCTGTCAGGAAGATACAGTCTAGTGGTGTGCGAGGGCTCCGGTTCCCCTGTCGAGCTTAATCTGAGCGGCAGTGACATAGCCAACATGCGCATGGTCCGGGAACGCAGTATCCCGACGATAATAGTCGGGGACATAGAGAGGGGCGGGGTCTTTGCCGCGATATACGGAACATGGAAGCTTATAACCGAAGAGGACCGGAAGCATCTGCAAGGCTTTGTCATAAACAGGTTCAGAGGGGATGTTTCCGTGCTCTATCCCGGGATAGAGGAGCTGGAGTCCATGACGGGGATGAGGTGCTTCGGAGTGATACCTTACATGGACCTCCGCGTGCCCGAGGAGGACACTTCAGAATCCAAGGTATCCTGCCAGGAAGGCCTTAGGTCTTTGGAAGATCTTCTTCTGGCCTGCAAGGATTCTGTCGATCTTAACGGCATGCTGCGCATCAGTGGCGCATGATAGTAGGGATGACCTTGCCGGTCGGTATGCGGTTACCGTTCTCCACCCCTATATCAAAAGATGTCATGAAAGGCACATCCATGATCAGATGCTCTCCTGTGACGCATGATGTACCGTGATCTACGAAGTACACGATCTTTTCTGCATCAGAGAAGTGCTCCCCCATCAGCTCGTCTATGCGCTCAAGCACTCTGACCTTCTTCATTGGATCCTTTTGATGGCTGTACTCATCCACCTCATCCATGTGCAGGAACACGTTACCCTTCTCCAGCGCTTTCCTAGCCACGGGGAAACGTTTATCCATATCGCGTACCAGACGGAAATCGTGGCCGAAGGAGGCGAATATCCCGAGAGGAGTGGGGCTGTCGGATATGGCGGTCATCTTCCCAAGGCACGGATGAGGCTTGGAGGGTCTTCCTAATCTTCCGCATCCCCACGGATAGTTCGTTATCCCGTTCAGGTCCTCTGCCACAGCCATTACCATCTCCCCCAGTTTCCCGGGGACTTCCACGAAGGGAGCGGGTACAGGCGGAGAAGGAAGATCTGGCACTTCCTCGCATTCCATGGTCAGAACGGCCCTGCCGTTAAGGAAGAAGCTGATCTCCGGATCGTACTCTTCGAGGATCCATAGCTTCTCCTCTACCTTTGGTATGAGTATGTGGCAGAACTCGTGGGCATTGTATGCCCATTCTATCATGCCGTCCTTTAAAAGAGCGGGACTCAGGCGGTATGCGGTCCTGTTATTCATCGGAAGACCGAGGCCGAGGGCCTCGAGGGCCGCTCTGGGCATCGAAGGAGGTTCTCCCGTGAAAAATTCGTTCAGGAAGAGATGCGTGTAACCCCTGCCTTCCGTGACGCCGGCGTATTTGGTCACGGATCTGAGGAAGGGCATCTCAGCATAATCCATCGGAGTTTTGTTGTCCAATTCCGGGACTGGGTTGTCCGAGGCGCCGTCCAATAGAACGAACAGCGTGTTCATGACAACCTCCTGAGGGCTATAGCTGCCTGGCCTGCTGATATGCCGCCGTCCCCGTTGGGTATCATGTCATGAGTCATCAGTTCCAGCCCTCTCCCGGATACGACGTTCTTGAATATATCGCATATGGGGCGGCTGTAGGACACACCGCCAGTAACGCCCACGTATCTGATGCCCTCGTCTTCCGCTGCTGAGCAGGCCTCATCCGCAAGGGCCTTGGCCGCGGCATGTACGATTGAGTATGCCACATTCGCTTTGTCTTTTCTTTCGGATATGCCCTTGAACATGTGAGCGGTCATGATCTCTCCTTTCCTGGTCTCTGTCTCGAAGCCAGGTATCAGTCTGCCCCTGCTGAGCAAAGGTTCCATTTTCATGGCAGGCTCTCCGTCGTAAGAGCGGATGCTGCAGACCCCCAGAGAATATGCTAGCGTGTCCAGCAGTCTTCCTAAAGAGGTTGTACCGATGCTTTTGCCCATCATCTTACCGAGAATTGCGTCCTCCTCATCACTTACGAAGGAGCTCCTTTCCCCGTTGAGGCGGTCGACGGCGAATTTAAGTCTCCTGATATCCCGGACGGCCTTCTCCCCTCCGAGGAGAGGTATGTTCTGGAGGTGGGCGGTTCTTCTGTAGCATTCCGCATCACAAAGCAGAACCTCTCCTCCCCAGGCATTGCCGTCGTCCCCGTATCCTGTCCCGTCAACAGCTATAATCGCCGCTCTTCCAACCCTGTTCTCGGCCAGCAGGGCAGCCCCGTGGGCCCAGTGATGCTGTATTTCCAGTATCTCTGCTCCGTACCTCTCGGCCAATCTTCTGCCGTAGGCTCTGTTGGCATAACCGGGATGGAGGTCCATGGCCACAATCTCAGGGGTGCACCCAGTCATCCCTATGAGGGAATCCGTGGCCTTCTCCAGGTAATCGGTTACCCCAAAGGATTCTCCGTTTCCTATGTGCTGGGTGAAATGCATTCTGCCTCCAGCGGCTACCGCCGCCGCGAGATTCTCCTGAGCCCCTATGCCGACGGCGGACTTATCGGATCCAACGTCCAGATACGATGGCGTGCTGCCTCTGGATTTTCTTATGTAGAATGTCCTGTCGCCGTACATCCTGAGAACCGTGTCGTCCGCTCTGTTGATTATCTTCTGATCGTGGAGCAGGTACATGTCCGCCCCGAGGCTCATGACGTCCCTATCGTCTAATATCATGGGCTCCCCCGGCATGTTGGCCGAGGTCATCACAAGGGCGTTCCCTCCGTAGGCGTTGAAAAGCAGGTGCTGCATTCCAGTGTGGGGAAGGAATACGCCTATGTTGTCCAGACCGGGCGATGCCGCTTCGGTTATATCGTTAATTATCTTCTTCAACAGCACGATTGGCCTTCCAGGGGAGGTAAGGCGCTCCATTTCCTTTTCAGTCGGCAGAGCGTATTTGGTAACGGAATCTGCATCCCTGACCATTATCGCGAAAGGTTTCTGCTTCCTGCCGTACCATTCCCTCAGTTCCGGGATCCTCTCCGGAACCGAGCATATGTGCATTCCGCCCCAGCTTTTTGCGATGCCGAACCTGCCCTCGGAGAGCATGGATGCGAATCCCGTTATCGGATCTCCGGGCAAGGCTTTTCCGTTGCGGTCTAAAAGGAAGTATCTGGGCCCGCACTCGGGACAGCAAACAGTTTGGTGATGGAACCTCCTGTCTTTTGGGTCAACGTACTCCTTTTTGCACGTCTGGCACATAGGGAATTCGTCTAAAGATGTCTTATCCCGGTCATAAGGTAGGGACCTCATAAGGGTGAATCTTGCACCGCAGTCGGTGCAGGTTGTGAAAGGATATCCTTTTCTTCTCCCCTCTGTCATGTCCCTGAGGCATCTGTCGCATATCGCGGTGTCCGCAGGTATGGATACGCCCCCCGCTCCTCTGGAGGACTCGATCACCCTGAACCCTTCCGGGCCTCTGTACGGGACATCTTCCCTGTTGACAGATTCGATTACTGCCAGAGGGGGCAGGTTCCTCATTATCTCATCAACAATATCCTTGTCTGTCTCAATGGTCACTACAGAACCGTCGTTTCGGACCGTGCCGTTAGCCCCAACGGCAGACGCGGCCCTGAAGATTGCGGGTCTGAATCCGACCCCCTGGACCGTGCCGCGTATGGATATCCGCATGAACGTTCCAGATGAATGCACGTTTTTATATTATCCGTTCCTTAGGAGGGACTGGTAGCGACATGGCCAAAGAGATTGAGGTAAGGGACGGTCTCCTCTATTCCAGAGATCATCTCTGGGTTGTTATTGAGGACGGCAAGGCGAGATTCGGTCTTACCGACTATGCGCAGATGGAGATGGGAGACCTGGTCTATTTGGAACTGACCGAGGTCGGTAAAGATGTGGATATTGATGATGAGATAGGCGTAATGGAGAGCGTGAAGACCATTGATTCGATATATGCGCCTGTCTCGGGGAAGGTAATCGAATCCAATCCCGCAGTAGAGAAGGAACCGAAACTGGCCAATCAGGCACCCTATGACCACTGGATAGGCGTCATTGAGATGTCCGCGCCTTCGGATGTCGAGGCATTGCAGGACTCGGCCGGATACAGGAAGAAGGTTTAGAAGCGGTCAGGCGCCGCCTTCCTTGGCGGCAGCCTCGCATACGCACTTCTTCTCTTTCTTTACCTCGGGCAATCCGATCTCAAGCAGGCGTGTGACATTCTTTAGGCACTGACCCATTGTCTCCATGACCATCTTTATGTCCACGGTCTCTTCCTTCCATGCGTCATAATCTGTAACAGTGGCTATGCTGCAGTAGCACATCCCCATCTCCCTGGCCAGCTGGCACTCCGGGACAAGGGTCATACCTATTATGTCGCCGAAGTTCCTGAACATGGCGCTCTCTGCCCGAGTGGAGAATCTCGGCCCCTCGATGCAGATGTACGTTCCGCCTCTGTGGAATCGTATTCCCATCTGATTGGCTGCCTTCCCGAACACATCTGAGAGTTCCGGGCAGAAGGGCTCCGGTATGCTGATGTGCACGGTCCTGTCATCAAAGAATGTGTATTCCCTTGTCTTGGTGAAATCAACGAATTGATCGACGATCACAGTGTCCCCGGGATGGTAATCCTCTTTCAGGGACCCGACGGCACAGGGAGAGATGATGGAGTCGACTCCGAGGCTCTTGAGCGCCCAGATATTGGCTCTGTAAGGTACCGAGTGCGGCGGGTGCTGGTGATTCTTCCCGTGACGGGGGAGGAAGGCCACTTCCGTGCCGTTGATCTTACCTATGAGTATCTCGTCAGAGGGTTTGCCGTAGGGGGTGTCTGGATATTCAGTTCTTATGAGCTCGAATCTGTCCGGGTTGTAGACCCCGGAGCCTCCGATTATGCCTATCTTTACCATGTTGCGCAGATTGGCACGTTTCTATAAAAGGGATGCTCAGGTGATCCTTCTTATGGCCTCGGCAGGAGTAACACGGACCGCAAGGTTCGCTTCCTCTTTTGTAAGCCCCGCCCCGATCGCGACCTTCATGGCTTCGGTCTCCGTCATGAGATTCTCAGGTCTGTGGGTGTCGGAGTTGACCACCATCTTCGCCTTCGCTTTTCGGGCCGTGACGGCCACGTGACCATTGGTGATGTTGTGGCCTGCTCTCCCTGTGATCTCTATCAGTACGTCATTCTTGGCGGCTGAGAGCGCATCCGCAAGGGATAGCATTCCGGGATGTGCCAGCACATTGACCCTTCTGTTATTGGCAGCTATTTTGTTGGTTCCGGGCTCCACAGGCTCGGTCAGGGTCTCTCCGTGAACGACCACCCACTCGGCGCCGAAGCTCACGGCACGGTCTATGACCTCGTTCATAAGGTGGACTGGCACATGTGTTACTTCCACTCCGGCCAGGACCTTAATGGAATCTGAGGACAGCTCCTTGGCCTTCAGGACGTTGCTTACAACAAACTCGACGTTGGTCATGTCCACGTGATCTGTTATCGCTATGGCGGCATGTCCTTTCTCACCGGCCCTTCTTACGAGCTCCGCAGGTATCAGCTCACCGTCGCTGAATACCGTATGGCTGTGCAGATCGATCCTGACGTTTCTCATTGTCTTCTCTCCGAAAGCTTGCTGTAGACCTTATCCATGGGAAGACTGGACTTCTCTACGGCTACCATAGTGTGGTAGATCACATCAGCCAGTTCCCAGGCCATTCCGTCTTCGTCCCCGTCCTTGAAAGAGAGAACGAATTCCGTGGCTTCCTCTATGATCTTCTTTGACAGCTTGTTCTCGTCCCTTAAGAGCTTGCAGGTATAGCTCCCCTCTTCAGGGTTCGCGATGCGGTCTTCTATGACACGTTTGAGATCCGGCAGTATAGCTGCCGTGGACGAAGTGTCTCCGTACACAGTCTCGCCGAAGCAAGAGGGGCTCCCTGTGTGGCAAGCCACTCCTGTCTGCATAACACGCACCAGAAGGGTGTCGCTGTCGCAGTCAGTCTGTATCGAGACGATCCTTTGGACATTTCCGGACTCCTCCCCCTTCTTCCAGAGCTTGTTCCTGCTTCTGGACCAGAAGTGGGTGTATCCCGTCTCCTTCATAAGCTGCAGTGCTTCCCCATTCACCCATGCCACCATCAGGACCTCGTTGGTGATGCTGTCCTGTACGACCGCCGGCATGAGCCCGTTGGCGTCATACTTCATCTTACCGCCACCCCCTTCTCACGAAGGAATTCCTTGACATCTTCCACTGTACATTCGTTGTAATGGAATATGGATGCTGCCAGTGCCGCTGCGGCACTAGTTCTGGTGAGCACTTCGTATATGTGTTCCTTGCTACCGCAGCCTCCGGATGCGATCACAGGTATGTTCACTGCATCCGCCACGGCCTTGGTCAGAGGTATGTCGTAGCCTTCTTTGACGCCGTCGGCGTCCATGGAGGTTAGGAGTATCTCACCCGCACCCAGCTCTTCGGCCCTGCGGGCCCATTCCACAGCGTCCAGATCCGTCCTCTTCGTTCCGCCGTGGGTGTAGACGTTCCAGGAGTCCCCCTCTTTCTTAGCGTCTATTGCTATCACTACGCACTGACTGCCGAACCTTTCGGCGCACTCCCGGATCATATCAGGGTTGTTTATCGCGGCGGAGTTCACGGACACTTTGTCTGCGCCTGCGTTCAAAGCATCCCTCATATCATCCGCGGAGCGTATTCCTCCGCCGACCGTAAGGGGAACGAACAGCCTCTCGGCGGTCTCGGACACGAGGTCCAGAATGGTCTGCCTCGTTTCCAGCGAAGCCGTGATATCCAGGAATGTGACCTCGTCAGCTCCCTGTGCCTCATAGGCCTCCGCCATATCCGGAGGGTTGCCTATGTCGCTCAGGCCTTTGAAGCGAACCCCTTTTACGACTTTGCCGTTCTTCACGTCGAGGCAGGGTATGATCCTCTTGGCCAACATGCCCTTACACCCTGACCTTCGGCACATCCTTGGTGCTGAGCTCGTTCCCTCTGATTTTAAGGCTGTCCCTGAGGCAAAGACCCAGGGATTTGAAGATAGCTTCGACGATGTGGTGATCGTCGAACCCTCTGATGACCATAACATGGAGGGTCATGCCGAAGGACATGGCGAGGCTTCTCAGGAAGTGGGAGTATTGCGGGTCTGGGCAGTCCACCTCTGCGTACGGCCTGTCGATGATGTCTATGGAGGTCATCACCACGGCGTCGTCCATGGCGACGGTCCTGGTGGACATCCTTTCTATGGGGGCGGAGCCGCGGGCACCGCTCAATGCTTTGCCCAAGGTTATGGCCACATCTTCGACGATGTGGTGATCATCGTCCCCTTCGGCCTTTAGTGTGATATCGATCTCGGAGTATCTGGAAAGAGTTTCCAGCATGTGCTTGAGGAACGGTATCCCGCATTCCACGTCAAATTTGCCCGTTCCGTCGATGTTCAACGCGATCTCGACGGAGGTCTCCCGGGTTCTGCGCTCCGTTTTGCCTTTTCTTGCGGCCATGATATCAACACAGTGTCATAGAGAGGCGGGATATAATTATTGTTTCCCGTCCCGGAAGACAGCCTATTCGACCACTATGTTATCCCTGGGGCACTCGATGCACTCTGCCAGCGGCATTTCCTCGCCCTGATTCTTGTAGATGTCGTCCAGCATGCCGCAGACTTTGATATCGTTGCATATCACGCAGAGCTCCTCCATCACATCGTGGCCTTCTGCTATGTTGTCGGCTGCCTTGGCTATGCATTCATAGAAATGATTCCTGAAAGGACTGGATTCTACCAGGGGGTTGCCTCCTCTCAGGCCCTTCAGATATTGGGATATGGCGGCGTTCGTTATTCCGAATGCCTCTGCCACCCGGGTCTGTGTGAATCCGTGGACTGTCACCAGTTCTTTTGCCACCTCTCCTCTCGCTGTAGGAAGGATCTCACGTACCACTAATTCGCACGGCAGCTTCATATTCTGTCCTTAACGAAGCTTAACGTAACGTTAACTCTCTTTTAAATTTATTCATCCTTTTACGAACCAGGGAGTTCTCCACTTCCAAGGTTCAAGAGTGCCCGTGTATACGGAGATCCCGACGACAGCGCCAACGGCCCCTGCCCCCGCTAGTACCTCTGCGTCCCTCATAGTGGTCACTCCTCCTGAGGCCATTACCTGGTGCGGGCATCTTTCAATGAAATCCTTGGCAGCCTCTTCATCTATGCCTTTTCCCTGGCCTTCTACATCCACGTTGGTGTTGAGAACGGCTGCCAGAGGGATGTCGTCGATTATCCTGAACATTCTGTCAAGAGAGATATCGGCGGCCTCCTGCCAACCTTTGACGACTATCTTCCCGCCCGCAGTGTCCATGGCGAGTATTATCTTCCCCGGAAAGGATTCTGCGATATCTGCAAGCCATTCCGGTTCCTTCACGGCCTTGGTGCCCACTATGACCCTGTCGGCACCGGCGGACAGCAGCTCCTCTATATCATCAACGCTTCTGATCCCGCCACCGACCTGAACAGGTACACCCGATCCTTTGGCTATCTTCCTGATGGAATCGATATTGCTTTCCTTTCCGAAAGCCCTGTCCAGATCTACCAGGTGCAGGTATCTGGCTCCCTTCTCCACCCACATTTTCGCCACAGAGGGCGGGTCCGGCAGTACGATCTTCTCGCTGCCAGGCTTCCCGCCCACCAGCTGTACGACCTTCCGGTCCATCATGTCCACCGCAGGCATGATTATCAAAGGCAGTCCTCCGCGAATTCTACGAAGTTGGAAAGGAATCTCAAACCAGATATGCCGCTCTTCTCGGGGTGGAACTGCGATCCCACGAAGTTCTTTTTCCTTACCAGCGATGGTATCGTCATCTTCTCGTACTCCGTCGTCCCTTTCACCACACTCGGGTCTCTGGGGGATATGACAAATGAATGAGCGAAGTAGAATAACAGACTGTCGATGCCATTGAATAGGGGGTCGTTTGACGAGACTCGGTTCCATCCGATCTGAGGCACGCGGTCAGTCTTCATTTTTATGACCCTGCCGTCGATGAGCCCTATGCCCGGAAGGCACCCCTCTTCGCTGCCTTCGGCGGATATCTGCATCCCTATGCAGATGCCCAGGCAAGGTGTCCCGCCGAGTATCGCTTCTACTATGGAGTTGCGCGCCCCCCCAATCCTGGCCATGACGTTGTCGAAGGCACCCACACCGGGGAATGCGATGCATTCCGCATTTGCCAGATCCTTCATGTTCTCCGTAACCTTGACGACGGCTCCGCATTTCTCAAGGGCTTTCTTGAGAGAGTGCAGATTCCCTGCGCCGTAGTCTGCCATGGTCACTTCGAGCGGCAATCCTCAATCACCTCTCCCGCTCTTTCCAGAAGGAGATCGTTCAGCTCCCTGGTCCCGACGGTCGTCCTGACGCAGTTCTCGGTTCTTCTTTTGGATCCGAAATCGCGTATAAGGACTCCCTTCTCCTTCAGGCCGTTCACCAAGCAGGCGTGGTCCACAGGGGATCTCATAAGTATGAAATTGGAATCAGAGGGAAAAGGCTCGAAGCCCAGTTTCTTCAGGCCCTTCGTAAGCACAGGCCTCTCTTTCTTCACCAGATCCACGGACCTTCCTATGAAGTCCTGGTCCTTCAGGGCGGCTATGGCCGCCCCCTCACTTACCATGTTAAGCGAATACGGTATCTTCACCTTGTTCATCTTGTCCGCTAGGTCCTCGCATGCGGCGGCGTACCCGACCCTCAGACCTGCCATGGCATAAGCTTTGGAGAACGTCCTAAGTACGATCAGATTATCGAACTCATTCACCTTCCCGATCATGCCCTTGCCCGAGTATTCGGCGTACGCCTCGTCCACGATCACGACACCGTCGAACCTTACAAGCAATTCCTCCAGATCCTTCTGTCTGAAGCAATTCCCCGTGGGGTTGTTCGGCGACGGCGCGATCATGATCTTAGAACCGGTGGAGACGAAGGCGTCCACGTCTATCTGGAAGTCCTCCGTGAGGTCAACCTCGTTTACGGACCCACCGTTCATCTTGACGAAATAGTCGTAAAGGGTGTAGGACGGCACGGGCACAGCGGCCCAGTCCCCCCATTCTGTGAACGTTTTGAAAGAAATGTCGAGAAGCTCGTCAGATCCGGACCCGGCAACGAAGTTCTCCCTGTTCAGGCCATAAAGTTCGGCCAGTGCGTCCCTGAGACCGTCCGAGTAGGTATTGGGATAATCGTTTATCTCTCCTTTGAATTCCTTCAGGAAACGGGTGGCCGCAGGGTTGCTCCCCAAGACGTTGGTGTTGGTGTCCATGCGGACGGCGTCGCCTACGTCTGGATTGTAATATCTCCTGAAGCCTCGGGTACTGCTCCTCATGTCGCAGGGCATTTCAGGCCACCAGGCGATTTATGGGCAGGATCAGTATGCCTTTGCCCCCAAGCTTCTTCAGTTTGTTGACGGAATCGAACACATCGCACTTGTTTATGACCACATGTATCGCGACCATGTCGTCCCTTCCGGCGATGTTCATGATCGTGGGCCCTTCTATTCCCGGACAGGCCTTCTCCACCGCTCTCAGGTTCTTCACGGGCACGTCGGCCATGAGGTAGATCTTCTTCTCAGCCTCTATGACGCTGCGTATGGAGTCAAGTATGTCTGTCACGGCCTCTTTCTTATCGGCCGCAAGTTTACCGCATACGGCCACAGCCTGAGATTCGACTATAACATCCAGCTCCGTTAGGCGATTCATCTTGAGCGTTGAACCGCTGGATACCAGATCGACGATTATGTCCGAGACGCCCATGTACGGCATTATCTCCGCGGCGCCGGAAACCTGTATGATCTTTGCCTTCTTCCCGATCCTCTCGAAATAGGATTTGGCGAGCTTCGGGAAGGAAGTGGCCACTTTGCAACCGTCAGGTATCTCCGAAGGGTTCTTCATGCCGAGCTTCTCCGGTACGGCAACGGATAGGCGGCAGTACCCGAACTCCAGATCTAGGAGCTTTTGCATCTTGTAGCCTGATTCGGAGACCTGGTCCCAACCGGTTATACCGAAATCCACGGCACCGGTGTTTATGAGCTCCGGTACATCCTGAGCCCTAACGAACACTACTTCCAGGTCCTGGTTCTTCACGGAGATATACAGCCTTCTGCCCCAATCCTCTCCCAGATCCAGGCCTGATTTCATCAGGAGCTCTACGGTCCTTTCGTTGAGTCTTCCCTTGTTCGGTATGGCCATTCTCAGAGTCATGCCTTCCCCTCGCCCCTTCATGAATGGGTGCCCTTAAAAACGTTTACGCACGGGAAGGCAGCCACACACTAGTTGCCCTTCCTTCTTTTGCGGGCACTATCTCGGGTACCTCTCCGCAGGAGGCCATGATGCCGCCGCAGAGGATAAGGCACCCTCTGGCTCCCTCCATCTCGTTTATGCTTTCGGCCGCTTCAGCAAGAGATTCCCGCGTCGCATCCTTTACGTTATTGGCTACTGCGGTGGCGCAGGCATCTGCCAATATAGGGTCGTCTGCGAAAACAGTTGTTATGCCGCTTATGCCGAAAGAGACAGAAGGACCGATCCTCCCCGACGAGGAGCATATGCCTCTCATGCCCCCGGATGCCCTGATCAGAAGTGCCAGCTCGGAGAATCTGAGGTCATCCTGATATATTCCTATGAGAACGTCCCTGTCGGCGCACATCGCTATATCACCGCCGTTGTCGAATACGGCGAAACGGCAGCCCAGGCCGTATATTCTCTCCAGTGCATAGGCGGCGACCGCCCCGGCCACTGCGGCCATGGGTCCGACACCGGCGGAGACGGAAGCGTGGCACATTCTTTTGATCAGCGGTTCGTCATTCTTTGACGCTTCGTAAGGATCATAAGTTGTCCCGAAGAAGGGATCCCTGTTTATCTTCGCTTCGATTATCGCTCTGGCGTCGAATACAGCATCCTTGGCTTCTTTCAGGTACTTCCCGTCGGTCATGATGGTCATGGCCGTCTCCCCGATTTCGAAATGCACCTTCTCTATCATAGGGGAAGGGTCAGAGCGTGGAAGGGGCAAGCGTTGAGACAGGCCCCGCACGCTATGCATTTGTCGTAGTTCAGGACGACCTCCCACGTTTCCGGGTCCGGAGTGAAGCACTTGGTCGGGCATATGGATATACAGGCTCCGCAATCGGTGCACCTGTTCGCATCCTTCAGTATCTGCTTGTCGAAGGCCTTGATGGATATGCCAGCATCTGAGAGGTACACGACGCTGGCATCGATGTCCTCCTGCCTGCCTTTCATCTCCAACACCATTACTCCTCCGTCGTCCCTCACCTCAGCCCTAAGGATATTGGGCTGTATGTTGAACTTTGATACGAGTATGTACGCCACGGACTCCTGCAGATTCTCCTCGCTGAATTTGAGTTTGTATCTTTTCTGGATCATCTTCTGACCTCCAGCGGCTTGACCCCTCCGGTTTTCGGGAATTTGAAGGTCGGTTCCGTGAGCAGGAATTCCCCGTGCTCTATCCAATTCTTCAGTTTCTCCGCCACCTGCCTCGCTTTCCTGTACGATGAGAGAGGAGAGGTTCTTATCTTATGCCCTTCATGGTTTATCGATCCCGATCTCAGCTCGGCGTAGCTGTATTGGCCGAGAACGGCCCTGCTCTTCTCCGTAACGCTGTAATCGACAAGATTGGTGTAAAGCTCCTCGTCGGAAACCGCTGCACGTTTCATCACATCGGCGTTCAGTATCGGTATGGGTATACCTATGCCTATGGCGAGCGACGTACCGTATCTGTACATCTCCATGCCCCTGACATACTCCCGGTCCATTTGCTTCATATCGCCTATAAGGGCCAGGGTCCTTGCGCCCGTCGTCGGCACACCGTTCCTCTCGGGAGCACTGGCATTGAATTGGGTACCCTGCCATGCCACGTATCCCTCTCCTCCCCCCAGGAAGATGCGGGTCCCGCCGCCGATGGTTTCGAGATGCGGATCGTTTAGCAGGGGTGACAACTGCCCCGAGGTGCTGTACGTTACGTTCTTCATGCGGGGCAGGAGCTTTCCCATGTATGTGTACAGGGTGCGGTCCAGGGTGTTCGTGGCAGAGGCGTAGTTCTGATAGCAATTGCGGGGATTGAAAAGGTAGGCCTCGTTGATGTCATCCAGCGTGATGTAGGTATCTATGTCCTTCCTAACGTAGCAGTCCGTTCCGGGCCCCCAGGCCCTCAGGCGAACCTTGTTCCCTGCGATCAGTTCCTCGATGACATGGCCTCCGCCGTATCCGAACTCGCCGCCGTTCTCGCGCACGGCCGTGGCTCCTATGTAGGTATCCACGGCGGCGAGGCCGCCGTATGCTTCCACGCCGTTGAGGCGTATATCCGTCATGCGTATGGGGGGATCCGAATGTCCGAAATTCAAGAACGCCCCGGAGGAGCACATGGCGCCGAAGGTACCTGTGGTAACAACATCCACCTGCTCAGCAGCCTTCTCCGCGCCCTTGGACCTTACTAGGTCTATGACCTCCTCAGCCGTATAGACGACAGCTTTCTTCTGACGTATCCTCTCATTGATCTCCCCATACGTTTTCATGATATCACAGCAATCCTTTGGACTGTGCCAGTTCGGCATTCAGCATGGAACCGCCGGCTCCGCCTCTGAGGGTGTTGTGGGACAGAAGGAACAGTTTTATGCAGTCATCCTTCTTCCTTACCCTGCCCACTGTCACGGCCATGCCTTTGGACCTTCCGGTACCGCCTGCGAATACATCTGTGGCGGGCTGGGGTCTGTTCTCCTCTCTTCTTACGATTATAGGCTGGAAAGGTGCGGATGGAAGCTTCCTTCTCTGAGGTTCGCCTCTGAAGTTCTCCAGTACTCTGATGATATCCTCGACAGATGCTTCCTTCTCCGTCCTGAGGATAAGGGACTCTAAATGTCCGTCCACAACCGGTACCCTGGCACAGTTAGCGTACGTGCGGAACTTGGCCGGAATGAATTTCTTGTTCTGGTAGATCCCGAGGATCTTGGCGAGCTCCGATTCCATCTTCTCTTCTTCACCGCCTATGTACGGTATGACGTTCCCCACCGCATCCAGGGAAGGAACTCCGGGATATCCGGCTCCGGACAGAGCCTGATATGTGGATATGAATACCTCTTTCAGCACGAACTCCTCATTGATAGGATAAAGAGGCACCGCCACTCCTGTGGAGGAGCAGTTCGCATTGGTCACTATGAATCCTCCGTTGGAGAATGTGCTCTGGTCCTTCACAGACATGAGGTGATCCTGGTTGACCTCCGGTATGAGTATCGGAGTGTCAGGATCCATCCTGTGTGCCCCTGCATTGGTGAAGACGGCCACCCCGTTGGTGGCAAGTTCCGTCTCCGTGGGCCCGGCAATATCCGAAGGGAGCCCTACGAATGCGACCCTAACCTTCTTGGCGATATCCTTTGGGTCTGCGTTCTTTATCTTGATGTCGAGCGTCTCCTGTTTGAACTCGTGGTCTCTGACCTTCAGTACGTCGGATAGCCTCTTGCCCTCTGAGCGCTCGGATGCGTACAGCCCCTCGATCTCAAAAGTGGGATGGTCCTCCAGCATTTCGACGAACCTTTGGCCGATCATGCCTGTGGCGCCGAGGACCGCGACTTGTGTTTTTCTCATGTTACACCTTCCAATGCATTGTGCAATACGACTGCTAGAGCCATTCTTCACTTAAAGATATTCTGTTGAAATAATTCGTTTAAGAATAAAATGGAAGACGAACAATCCACCGTGGCTCATTCCACGATGTGCTTCTGCCTGTCCTTGGATATGCTAAGGATGACCTCAGCTATCTTCTTGGCCTCATCCTCGGAAATCCTGACCTCTTCGCAGAGTTCATGATACCTTCTGATGACCTCTTTCTCCTTGGCCTCGTCCCAATAGTTCTTCCCCTCAGCCTTCTTGGCCCTTGCCAGCTCGTCCGTGATCTCCATGCGGGTGGCGACCTGTTCTATGATCTGCTGGTCTATCTCCCTTATCATTTCTCTGAGCTCTTCGGTTCGGGGCATCGGCGGGTAAATTGTCTTACATGTATTAATTTCGATTGCAGAGAGGTATTGGGTAGGAAAACGGTTGATTTGGTGGGTTTTATATTATTTACGACATACGGTATCGCATGGAACGTATCTTGGCAATGTTCGACAGGCATCCTTCTCAGAGAAAAGTGGCCGCTCTTATGCTCAGATACGGCATAAGTGTCAGAGAGGACGGCAACGCATACTGCAATGACGTGGAGATATCCCATTCGGCGCTGGGTCGTGCTGCCGGCGCCGACAGAAGGGTAGCCAAATCAACAATAGACAAGATATACAGGACGCCAGGGCTGATGGAGGTGTTCTCCCGCATGAGGTCGATGGCTCTTCTCTCGGAGGTTGCGCCGCAGATAGGATGCACGGCATTGGAGATCGTCCCCGTCGATGCCCGTATGCCTGGAATACTGGCAGGTGTTGCCAGCGCCATCTACGACGCTGGTGTATCCGTCAGGCAGGCTGTCATAGACGACACCGGCATCCAGGAGGACGCCAGGTTGATAATAGTCCTGGACGGGCCTCTGCCTCCCGAATACCTTCCCCGCATACGCTCCTGCAGGGGAGTCGATAAGGTCATACTCAGATGATCAGCTTATGGTGGCCCGGCGGAACATCCTGATGCACAGGAGGGCCATGACCACGGAGACCGCCACCAGCACCACAACCTCCAGCAGGGGGAACGTTCCTGAGCTGGCCGTTCTCGCCGCGTCTATGGCGTAACTGAGCGGATTTGCCTTCGCTATGTAATAGAGGACCGCAGGCATTTGGTCGTAGCGCAGCATCGCAGTGGATGCCAGATACAGAGGCATCGAGAGGAAGGATTGGGCAGCCGCATAGGAATCGTGCTCTCCCAGGTACAGTGCGATGGTGGTGCCAAAGGATGCGACGAAGACACCGAACAGAGCCAGTATCGCGAATGTCGCTATGTAGGCCCATAGGCTGAGGACGGTTGCTCCCACCAATATGGCTATTATCTGGATCACCAGGGCTTGCAGCAGACCCCTCACCGTGATGAATATGATCTTCCCGGCAAGTATGCTCTCTCTGGGCGTGGGGGCAGCCAGGAATTTATCCAGATATCCCAGGACCTTGTCGAACATTAGGGAAGAGCCGCCGAAAAGACCGGCATTCAGCATCGTCATGACCAGAACACCAGGGGTTATGAAATCGAGATACCCTTTATCAGTACCTGGGAGAACGACTCCCATGAATATGAGCCAGGCGGCAGGCATGACTAACGTGGATATAACATTCATGGGCGATCTGATCCATCTCTTCAGATCTCTTTGGGCGTAGGCGAAAACTCCGTACATCATATCAGCGCCTCCTCATCATGTTCCTGAAACGGTCCTCGTCGAAGGGAGCCTCCTCGCCTGGTCCTATCGCCTGCATATAGACGTCCTCCAGAGTTGGACCTCTCACGGAGGCGGAGAAGACCTTGCCGCCTTCGGCCCTGTAAGTGTCCAAAATAGCATCCAGGGAGTCTGCGCCGTCCGCCGCGGAGAAAACAGCCTCCCCGTTCTCTAATTTTACCGGCACCACACCGTCTGGAAGTTTTTGGGGAAGTTCGCTGTCGGTTCTGACTATGACCACGTCCTCCAGGCCAGATGTCAGTTCTGCTGGGGTGCCCTCGTTGAGGAGGACGCCCTTCTTCAGTATGCCGACGCGGTCGCAGTATCTCTCCGCCTCATCCATCTGGTGGGTGGTTACGAATATGGTCATGCCAGTACCTCTGAGCTTGGTTATGTATTCCCAGATCGATCTTCTGGACGTGACATCAAGTCCGACGGTCGGTTCGTCCAGGAAAAGGACGTCCGGTCTGTGCACAAGGGCCTGTGCCAGCTCCAGTCTTCTGCGCATACCTCCGGAGTACTTTTTCGTCATGTCCCCTGCGCGTTCGGTGAGATTCATTATGTCCAGGACGTACTCTATTCGCTCCCTGCGCTCTGCTTTGTCTCTTATGCCGTAGAGCTTGGCGAAAAGCTCTACATTCTCCCATCCGGTCAGCCTTATGTCCACGGCCATGTCCTGAGGGACGTAGCTCATGGACTGTCTCACGCCGGCACTGTCCTTTGTTACGTCATGCCCGCAGACCGAGGCAGTACCCGATGAGGGACGTACGAGGGTTGTAAGCATGTTCACGGTAGTCGTCTTCCCGGAACCATTGGGCCCGAGCAGCCCGTAGATCTCCCCGTTAACCTTGAGATCCAGTGCCTTCACCACGGCCGTTCCTTCGTAAACCTTCGTAAGTCCGTTCGTTTCTATGGCGTTCATCCTTCGAGTCTCCTGCGAACCTTCTCCATTATCTGTTCTATATTCTCGCCGAGACCTTCGATGTCGGAGGGCGCGGTCATCTCCACACTTCCCCCCTGGAACTCTCCGGACCCTGCCAGATCTTCCATCCAGGATTCCACTTCCAGATAGGACTCCCTCAGCTTGTCCAGGATCTCGGGATTCGCATCCCAAAGTCCCCTGCTCTCGGCCTCGAGGAGTCTCCTGGAGATCTCCTCAAGCGCGTAGGGATTGTTCTCTTGGAAGAATTCTTTCATCTCCTGTTCGTTCACATAAGTGTCGGCTATATCGTCGAATATCCTGTCGTCCACTTCTCCGGTGGATGCTTCCCAGCCGTAGACACGTGTTATCTTCTTCATCATGTCCGCGGCACCTTTGTAACCGTGTTCCTTCATCCCCTCTATCCATTTCGGATTCAGGAGTTTCGATCTGACCACTCTCTGCAGTTCGTCGGCCAGGGTCCTGACTCCTATGGCGTCCGCTTCCCGGGTATCCCCGAAGTATGCTTTGACCTCCTTTCCGGAAAGGTGTCTGGACGCGGCCGTTATCCCCCCTTGGTTGCTGTAGTAGCAGCAGCATCCCAGAAGGTCGTGTTGATCCGAGACCACTTTGTTGAAGGTGAGCTCTACTTTCTTGAGGCCGGAGGCGAACTGTTCGTGGGAGGTCTTCCCGTCCCTGCCGTTGCCGTATGCGTACCCGTTCACGGAGATGTAGATCTGGGCCAGGTCCTTCTCGTCCTTCCAGGCACCGGACAGTATTGCCAGGCTGACGCCGCTGGTGTATGTGCCGGGTCTGGAGGAGAATATCCTTGCGGTGGCCTCGTCCTCGGATATCCCGGCGGCCGTATCCTCGAGGAAATGCTTTCTGACGAAATTGATCTCAGGAGGCTCTTCCAAAGACGCCACGGCCCGGATCGCGGAATCCAACAGATCCACGCGATCTGGGAAAGTGTCCCTCAGTATCCCGGATATCCTAACGGTCAGGTCTATCCTCGGACGCTTAAGCTCCTCGGCGCCGATCACTCTGAACGAGCTCACATGTCCGTTCGGGCTCCATACAGGCACTGTGCCCAGCAGTGACATCATCTCAGCCAGCATCTCGCCGTCGGCAGCCATTACATCACTGGTCATCCATTGGAACGCTACAGATTCCGGCATGCGCCCCTCATCTTCCACGAATTTATCGAGAAGAGCGTCCGCCAGCCTCTCGCCCACCCTCCATGAAGAGGTCGTCGGTACCCGTTTGGGATCCAAGGCATGGAAGTTCCTGCCGGTGGGCAGAACATCATCCCTTCCTCTTGTCATATATCCTGAAGGGCCGGGTCTTGTATATCCTCCGGCCAGGGCGTTCTCCAGAGCGCTGAGCTCGTCCGATTCCTCTATGCGATAGGATATATCCATTATCCTGGCGGCCGGAGCCCCGAGTTTGTCACCCGCCTCGAATCCCAGCGCTTCCCCGATCTCTTCGGGGTTCCTTCCTTCGAGGATCATCTCCACAATGCGATCTCCAAGGCTGTCGACCCATTCCAGGGCTGCACCGTTGCTCATTCCAATTCCTTCGCAGAAGCCTGACGGTTCTGAAAGGAGTTCTTCGTAATCTATACCCATGATGTCTGCTACGACACGCCTGGGCGATGATAGTTTATCATCTCTGTCATATCTGAGGATGGAAGAGATCATTTCCGCCTTGTTCCTGCCTTCGGGGGTCTTTCCGAAAATATGCATTCCCGTTTCCGTACGGGAGTTGCGCACGACGGAAAGGAATTCGTGGCACATCCTCACCATATCATCCATAGGGGTCTCGTGGTCCACGCCGATGGGGAGATTAGCCTCCTCTATAGCATCAAGGATCATGTGATGAAGGGCATGTTGTCTGGACCGATCCCCCTTCGCGTTATCGTATTGGAAAAGCAGGCTGTCCAGTTTTATCATCCCCCCGTACAGCCCGGAGGCCTCCGTAGCGGTTTGCATGTGGCCGATCAGGGTGGCATAGCAGCGTCTCTTGGCCACGGTGCCTTCAGGAGGGTTGTCGGTGTTGTATACGTAGAGTGTCGGGATATCCCCGTTGCAGATGTCAGGGAAGCATTCTTCTGACATCCCGGTGCCTTTGCCGGGCAGGAACTCCACCGTGCCGTGTGTTCCAACATGAATCAGGGCGTCGGCTTCGAATATGTCTCTGAAGAAATGATAAGCGGCGAGATACTGATGCGGCGGGGGACACAGGGGATCGTGCAGGATCTTACATACTGTGCCGTCGCACTTGGGACCGAAGCATCCTCTTTTCGGCTGAACTGCAACGATGGCATTTCCGAATCTCAGACCGGAGATCATGATCTTGCCGTCTATCACCATTGATTCTCCGGGCGGCTCGCCCCAGGTGGATATGATCTTATCTCTGGCACTTTCAGGCAATGTGTCGAAATATGTTCCGTATTCGGAAGCGGGCATCAGGTACGTGGCGCCACCGCACCTTAGGATCTCCTCCTTAGGGGTCCATCTGAATTCGGACATGGCCTTTCTGCTCAGGAAGAGATCCCGCAGCTCTTCCGGGCCATCGGGGCACTCAACAGAAAGACCCAGATCCTTCAGATGCTTCAAGATCGCAACGGTGCTGCTCATGGAATCCAGGCCAGATGCGCTGCCTATATTCGCCTCTGCGGAAGAGCAGGGGCTGTTGTTAAGGATAAGGACCACTTTCTTCTCTGAGGCGGGTCTGGTCTTAAGTTCAAGTCTTCTTTTTATGCGTCTTGCGATAAATCCGCACCTGCCAGGTATGGCAGCTCTCTCGTACAGTTCCTCAGGCGTGGTTCTCGTGGCTCCGAGCATTATGGGATCTATGCACCCTTCCATCTCAGGCATGGACATGCCCCATCCGAGGTCCTCGGTAAGGCCGTCTCCCGCCTTCCAGTCCTCCAGGCTCATATTGTAGGATATCACCGGTTGGAAAACCGGGATGTTCATCTTAGCGAATATGTGGGAGGATTCTCCCGCAGAATCCTCCTGATCCAGGCCTGGAACCTTACCGGCCATGAATGTCACCAGCTTGACGATGCCGTCGATGACCGGTTCATCGTCTCTGACGGTATGTTTGATCAGACACTCTGCTATGTTGAGAGAACCGGCCTCATCGTTGTGGAGGGAGTTCGTCATGATCGGCAGTACTCCGACGCCTTCCGATCTCAGAGCTTCTATCAGCTCTTTCTCTATTGAGTTCTGTCCGGAGATCCAGGCGCTCCTGGAGACTATGACAGCTACTCTGGGTCTTTGTCCTTCCGAAGGATACGACCCGAGATATTCTTCCAGTGAATCGAATATGTCCCCTTCGGACCTAGGATCCACAAGACCCTGCCATGGTATCTCCAGAGGAGGCTCCGCAATCTCCGGGCTGCCCAGGAATTCTTTCCCCAGGTATCCGGCCAGACGACGGAAGTTTTCTCCGGTTCCGTTAAGAAGATAATCGTATACCTCGACCGCGATGCGGGGCTCCACGGTGCTCAGGGTCCAAAATGCAGGGTTCTGGCCCACGCAGATGATCTTCTTGCCTTGTGTCTTCAAAGATTCCAAGAAATGATCGATCCTATCCCAGAAGCCGTGCGTGGTCCTGTAAAGAAGAACGATGTCAGAATCCTCCATGTCGCGGCATGCCCTGTCCAGAATGTCCTCGGAATTATCGACCTGCCGGTTGGCATATGCTCTGGTATCGAACCCGGATCCAGAGAACGCCTTGACCATTAAGGGATGGAGCGAATCCCAGAGCACGGCGGTAAGTTTCATCTCAACTCCTGCGCACGGCGGCCTTGGCTGCCTCCGCTATGGCACTGCCCTCCAAGTTCTCAAGTTTGATATACTTGCCCCCGGAAGCCTCCGCCAGCCCTTTTGCCATACCGAGGGACAGCCCACCCTCTTCCGTGTCTATGACAATGCAGTCTATGCCCCCTTCCCGTATGGCGGACGCGACGGCCCTGGCCTCCGACATGGGCTTTCCTCCCGAGGCGGAAACGTTGCCCCTTCCGTCGGTCATCAGGACTAACAGAAGCTTTGACTCTGGATGTCTGGCTCTTTCTCTAGAAAGGACCTCGGATGATAGCAGAAGGCCGTGGGAGAGAGGTGTCTTACCTCCAACAGGCATGTTCCTCATACTTCTCTCGGCCGTCTCTACGCTGCCTGTCGGCGGCACGAGAAGCTCGGCTTTAGAACCGCGCATGGAGATCAGTGCCACGCGATCCCTCTTCTGATATGCATCTGTGAGGAGGGAAAGCATGGCGCCTTTGACTGCGGACATACGCTTCCTGGCCCCCATGGACCCACTTGCATCAACTGCGAAAAGTATGGTGCATCCCGTCCGGCGCTCATGGACCTTCTCTCTAACGTCGCTTTTCTCTATGTTAAGCGCCATTCCGCCGCTCCGGGTCTTCTGATGAGGGGCTGCGGCCCTGAGAGTTGCATCCAGGGCTATGCTTCTGGGCTCTCCTCTGGGCATCCTGCTTCCGATATATCTGCCCGAGGTCGATTCAGTTACTGCGCGTCTGCCCGTGCTCTCCCGCACGATGCCGTCGATCCCCGGCCGCGGGTCCAGTTCCGAGGATCTCAGGCGAAAGGGTCTGAGGCTCCCATTTGAGTGGAGCCGGACCCGTCGGGGCCGCCGCCGTCCGGGGCGTCCCCTTCACTCTCCTCATGTTTTCGGCCTGCGTTCTCCACGGCCTCCTCTATCCTCTCTTCAGATCCCGCATCGTCATCAAAAGGAAGTCTCTTGATCCTGTGAGAGAGGACAAGCTTCGCCGCCTCTCTGACATCTTCCTCTGTGACAGTCTTACGTCCCTCGTACGCAGCTATGGTGGCCGAGGTCTTCATCATGTTTATGTCGCCCCTGTGACCGTCGACGCCCAGTTCTATGCATATGTCTATGATCATCCGGGTGAGCTCTTCCGGCATGGCGACCCTGGGCAACAGCTTCTTGGCTGAGACGATCCTCTTGGCTATTGCATCATCGGCCTTCTTCCATTTCCTGACGAATCTCTTGGGATCCTTCTCGAACTCCATCCTCCGTTTCACGACCTCCATTCTTGTGTCGGGGTCGGCTATCCCGGTGACATTCACACAAAGACCGAAGCGGTCCAGGAGCTGAGGTCTGAGGTCCCCTTCCTCGGGGTTCATGGTTCCGATCAGGATGAATCTGGAGGGATGCGCGTACGATATGCCCTCCCTTTCGATCACATTCACTCCCATCGCGGCAGCGTCCAGAAGTACATCGACGATATGGTCGTTAAGAAGGTTCACTTCGTCCACATAGAGTATGTTCCTGTGAGCTTCTGCGAGTATGCCCGGTTCGAACCTTTTCTCTCCGTGCTTTATTGCCTCGCTTATGTCAAGGGTCCCGACGACCTTGTCCTCTGTTGCGGAAACCGGAAGCTCGATCACGGCCATCTTTCGTTTCACGATATCCAGATTTTCGGACGATCTGCACTTTTGACACATTGATGATTGATCCTCCGGTGCGCATCCGTATTCGCATCCGACAACGAATTCCTGTTCCGGCAACAATGAGGCCAGGGATCTGACAGAGGTGGATTTGGCGGTGCCCTTCTCACCTTTTATCAGCACGCCGCCTATGGACGGGTTTATGGCATTCAGCAGCAGGGCCTCCTTCATGAGGTCCTGTCCGACTATGGCGGAAAAGGGATACAACAGGCGCTCGTGCTTCTCTGACATTTACAAATCTTCGGATTGTTATTGCGTAATGATAAACCTTCTTAGGTCAAAGGCCCTTCATTCGCTGAACTCCTTTAGGCTGTGCACCGTCATATCCCTGCCTCTTGCCACCTTTATGGCGCCCACCGCAGCATTCGCGCCGTTGGCGGTCGTCAGGAAAGGGATCTCCAGTTCGACGGCGACGCGGCGCATCATATACCCATCGCGCCTGGCGCCGGATTTCATCGAGGGAGTATTGATCACCATGTTGATCTTCCCCTCCCTCATAAGGCCCAGCGCATTCGGCTTCTGGTTCTCGCTCACTCTGAAGACGGTCGTGGTGTTGACACCCTTCTTCCTCAGGAAGGTAGAGGTGCCTTTTGTGGCGTACACGGTGAAGCCCAGGTCCGTAAGGGTCCTGGCGGATTCCAGTATCTCCGGTTTGTCCTGGTCGTTGACGGTTATGTACACGCCGCCGCTCATCGGCAGCTTGTTGCCGGCCGCGATCATAGCTTTATAGTATGCGGTGTGGAAGTCCTTGTCTATGCCCATGACCTCCCCCGTGGATTTCATCTCAGGCGTGAGTATGGAATCCACGCCCACGAGCTTGAGGAAAGGGAACACGGAAGCCTTCACGGCGAAGTGGTTGATCTCCTTGTAACCGCTGCCGTATCCCTGCTTCTTAAGGCTCTGTCCCAGCATTACCCTCGTTCCAACCTTGGCCAGCGGTATCCCCGTAGCTTTGGATATGAAAGGCACGGTACGGGAGGAGCGGGGATTTGCCTCGATCATCCAGACCTCGCCGTCCTTGACGGCCAACTGGAGGTTCATAAGGCCCTTGATCTTAAGAGCCAGCGCAACATCCCTGGAGATCTCCTTGATCCTTTCTATCACCCCGTCATCCAATGTAAAAGGCGGCAGGACCATCGTGGCGTCTCCCGAGTGGACCCCGGCGTACTCCACATGCTCCATCATTCCCCCTATGAAGACATCCTTCCCGTCGGACACCAGGTCCACGTCCACCTCGATGGCCTCGTTCAGGTACTTGTCGATGAGTATCGGATGGTTCCTGGAGACCTTGACTGCCGTTTCAACATACGTCCTGAGCTCGTCCTCGGAATAGACTATCTCCATGGCCCTTCCTCCCAGAACATAGGAAGGTCTGACCAGCACAGGATAACCTATCCTCTCGGCTATGTCCTTTGCCTCCGCGAAGGAGTATCCTGTTCCGGATTCGGGCTGCTTTATACCGAGCTTGTCCATAAGCGCCGAGAACCTTCTGCGGTCCTCGGCTATGTCCATGTCGTCCGGATCTGTACCGAGGATCTTCGTTTTGCTTCCTTCGAGTGCCTTCTCAAGGTCGACAGCCAGATTGACGCTCGTCTGTCCTCCGTACTGGACTATCACCCCGTCCGCCTCTTCTTTCTCTATCACGTCCAGGACGTCCTCCAGAGTAAGAGGCTCGAAGTATAGTCTGTCCGAGATATCGAAATCCGTGGAAACGGTCTCCGGATTGTTGTTGATCATGACGGCTTCAACCCCCGCATCCTGAAGGGCCATGACCCCGTGGACGCAGCAGTAGTCGAATTCTATCCCCTGGCCTATCCTTATGGGTCCTCCCCCGATTATGATCACTCTCTTATTCTTCTTGTTGGGGGCGGATTCGCAGTCGTTGCCGTACGTGGAGTAGAAGTAGGGCGTGACCGCGGCGAACTCTGCGGCGCAGGTGTCCACCATCTTGTAGGTGGGAATTATTCCCATCCTTTTCCTCTCGGCGCGCACCTCCGCGGCCTTCTTTCCCGTCAGGTCTGCGATGGTGGTGTCGGCAAATCCTATGCGCTTTGCCTCCTCCATTAGCTCATCGGTCATGATCTCCGATTTGAGTCTCTTCTCCATGTTGATTATGTTCTCGATCTTCCTGACGAAGAAAACGTCCCATTTGACGATCTCGGCTATCTCCTCGGGGTGCATCCCTCCCCTTATGGCGTCAGCTATGGCGAATATCCGTCTGTCGGTGGCCTCCGCCAGCTCGTCCATCAACTCTGCGTCGGTGAAATTCTGAGGCTCAAGGTAGTTGACACCTATCTCCAAGGATCTGATCCCTTTGAGCAAAGCCTCCTCGAAGTTGCGGCCGATGGCCATTATCTCTCCTGTGGACTTCATCTGGGTGCCCAGGTGTCTGTCCACGGTGCGGAACTTGTCGAATGGCCACCTGGGGATCTTCACGATCACATAGTCCAGGGCGGGCTCGAAGGCGGCGCAGGTGTTCCCGGTTATCTTGTTCGGGATCTCGTCAAGAGTGTATCCGACCGCTATCTTGGCGGATATGCGGGCTATAGGGTACCCCGTTGCCTTGGATGCCAACGCCGAGGACCTAGACACTCTGGGGTTCACTTCTATGAGACGATATTCCTTCGTCTCGGGGTTCAGAGCGAACTGGACATTGCACCCGCCTTCTATCCCGAGGGTGCGTATGATCTTTATCGATGCGGTCCTGAGGCGTTGATGATCGTCGTCTGAAAGCGTGAGGCAAGGGGCGCACACGATGCTCTCCCCCGTGTGTATGCCCATGGCGTCCAGGTTCTCCATGTTGCAGATGATGATACAGTTGTCATCGCTGTCCCTCATCACCTCGTACTCGTACTCTTTCCATCCGAGGACAGATTCTTCGATGAGGACCTGATGTATGCGTGAATAGGCAAGGCCTCTGGCGCAGATCTCCTCCAGTTCGGTCTCGTTATGGGCTATGCCGCCGCCTGTTCCCCCGAGGGTGTAGGCTGGCCTGATAAGGACAGGATATCTGCCGATGATCTCGACGGCCTTCTTTGCCTCGGCTATGCTGTGAACGCTCCTGCTGAGCGGGACCGGTTCTCCGATCCTCTCCATGGCCTCTTTGAACAGCTCCCTATCCTCGGACATAGCTATGGCCTCGGGCTGAGTTCCCAGGAGCTTGACGCCGTGCCTGTCCAGAGCCCCGCTTTCGGCCAGCTCCGAGCAGAGGTTCAGAGCGGTCTGCCCTCCCATGCCTGCCAGGATGCCGTCCACTCCTTCTTTGATGATTATCTTCTCAATTATGTCCGCCTGCAGAGGCTCCACATAGACGCTGTCTGCCATGTCCATGTCCGTCTGGATCGTGGCGGGATTGGAGTTGACCAGAACTGTAGGATACCCTTCCTCTACGATCGATTTGCATGCCTGGGATCCGGAGAAGTCGAATTCTGCCGCCTGGCCTATGACTATAGGGCCTGAGCCTATGACCATGAGCTTCTTGTAAGGGTCCTTCATTTGCTCGCCTCCATCATCCTGCCGAAACGGTCGAAGAGGAACATCGTGTCCTTGGGGCCGGGAGACGCCTCCGGATGATATTGAGTAGTGAAGATGGGCAGGTCCTTGTGGGCTACGCCCTCGACGGTGCCATCGTTGAGGTTGACCTGGTTCACGATCAGCTCGGTACCGTTAAGGCTCTCCGCGTCAACGGCATATCCGTGGTTCTGTGACGTTATGTAGACCCTGCCGTCGAATTTGACGGGCTGGTTGCTGCCCCTGTGGCCGAATTTCATCTTGTATGTTCCGCCTCCCATGGCCAGCGCGATGATTTGGCTGCCGAAGCATATGCCCATGAGGGGCATGACGGAAGACAGGTCGGAAACGGTCCTGACCGAGGTGCCCAGCAGATCTGGGTGAGCCGGGTTCCCGGGGCCGTTGGATATCAGGAGGCCGTCGATCTTCGAATCCTCGATCTCCTGAGATGTCGCGTTATAAGGTAATATCCTGACATTGAATCTTGATGACAGCTCGCTTACTATCGATTTCTTGACGCCGCAGTCAAGGATTCCCACGGTCAGATCCTTGCGAGAATCGATGTAGGTCGCATTCTTGCAGGAGACCCGGGCGACCAGGTTGGAATCACTGGGTAGGGGTCTGGATCTCAGCTGTTCCAGGGTCTCGCTTATGCTTTTTTCGTCTGATATGATCGCGCCTTTGAGAGTACCGCTGTTTCTTATCTTTACGACCAGGCTTCTGGTGTCTATGCCGGAGATCCCGGGGACCCTGCTCTCTGTGAGCAGGTTACCCAGAGGCTCACCGCCGTACATCGGGGAGGGCACATCACAATATTCGCTGACGACGACGCCGCTAACCTGGGCACCCGCGTCGCTTTGGTTGTATTCTTTCTTTATCCCATAATTGCCTATGAGCGGATATGTGAAGACAAGGATCTGTCCGCAGAACGACGGATCGGTCAAACCTTCCTGATAGCCGTCCATGCCTGTGCTGAAGACGACCTCTCCGTATGAGGCCTCATCATGTCCGAAGCCCTTCCCCTTCAAAACCGTCCCGTCTTCGAGTACAAGATATCTGCTCGACATCGGGGAATAATCACAACCTAGTTTTGTATATAATATCTCCCAACCGGGCATGACAACTTCTTGAATTCTGTGTCCGATGGCCGACAAAACGCCCGGCAATGAACGAAAGAGAAAAAGATGGGCATGCCAATCCGGGCGATATGAGGATTCTCGGCAGGGACAGGGCGGACAACAGCGTATCTCTGCGCTTAGAGTGCGATGAGGACGTCTGGCATCTCCACAATGTGCTGGAGGTCACCGATCTTGTCACCGCATCCACTACACGGAGGGAGGAGAAGGCCACAGACAAGATAAGGGCCGAGAGGACGGAGAAGAAGAGGATGACCCTCGGAGTGAGGGTCGAGAAGATCGAGTTCTCCGATTCGGACATGAGGCTCAAGGCCTTGGGCACAATAGAGACGGGGCCGCAGGATCTGGGACAACATCATACACTCATATTCGAGCCCGGGGACACACTGAGGATATCCAAGGAGAGGTGGAAGTCCACCCAGCTCGGGAGGTTGGAGAGGGCCGTGGACGATACGGCAAAGCCCAGGGTGGTCTTCGTGTCCCTGGACCAGGACGAAGCCGTTGTCGCAGTCATGAGGCAATACGGTCTGAAGGAGATCGCATCCATAAGGTCCGGCAGGTCCGGCAAGCAATATGAGGAGAAACAGGTGCCGGACGGTTACCACGGAGAGATAATAGGAAAACTGAAGGCCACATTGGAGGGTGATTCTCCTCTGATAATCCTAGGCCCGGGATTCGAGAAGGAGCATCTGGCAGAGACCATAAGGCAGAAGGAGCCGGGGATTCCGAAGCCCCATGTGTACCACACGGGGCAATCCGGGATGCAGGGCATCAACGAACTGATGAAGAAAGGCCTCGGAGCCGACATACTGCGGGATTCCAGAACGGGCTTGGAGATGGAGGCAGTGGAAAGGCTTATGGAGGAGATAGGCAAGGACGGCCTGGCGACCTACGGGCCGTCGGAGGTTCTCGGGGCAGCGGCGGCCGGTGCAGTCGAAACGCTCCTGGTCCTGGACAGCAAGATCAGAGAGGAAGATCTGGACAGAGTGATCAGGGAGGTCGAGGGTCAGAGAGGCAAAGTACTGGTCATATCGTCAAGGCATGACGCGGGGGCCCAATTGGATGCATTGGGCGGAATAGCGGCGATTTTGAGATATAAATCGTCTTAGAGCAATGTTGCTACCAAACGTTTTATTAAGAGTCCGCAATTAGTGGTTTGTAACTTCCTCCGGAATCTTAACCAAAGGATGGACAATAATGAGCAAGGACGTTGTGTTGAAGAAACTGGACCGCCAGGTTGTCATTTGCGACACCACTCTCCGGGACGGAGAGCAGACTGCGGGAGTAGTGTTCGCGAATATCGAGAAATATAGAATAGCGCAGATGCTCGATGACGCAGGCGTCCCTCAGATAGAGTGCGGCATACCTGTAATGGGAGGGGACGAGAAGATCGCCATAAAGCACATAGCTCATATGGGACTCGATGCGTCGATCCTCGGCTGGAACAGGGCCAACGTCAACGATGTCAATGCGAGCATAGACTGTGACGTCGATTCCGTGGCACTGTCAATGTCCTCATCAGATATTCACATAGAGCATAAGCTCAAGAAATCCAGGGAGTGGGTGCTTGAGCAGGTGACCGAGTCCGTCCAGTATGCGGCGGATCACGGATTCTACATATCATGCAATGCAGAGGATGCATCCCGCGCGGACCTCATGTTCCTGATAGCTTTCGCCAAGGCGGCCAAAGAGGCAGGCGCGTCTCGTCTCAGGTATTGTGACACCATAGGTCGCGAGGATCCCTTCACCGCAGAGGAGAGGGTCAGGACGATAATAAGGCTGGTAGGGATAGATGTGGAGATGCACACCCACAACGATTTCGGTCTGGCCAACGCGAATTCCCTGGCAGGGGTGAAGGCTGGGGCCAGGTTCGTCAGCACGACGGTGGGCGGCCTGGGAGAGAGGGCAGGCAACACGGCTCTCGAGGAGATCGTCATGACCTGCCATCATCTGCTGAAGATGGACACCGGTATCGATACCCGTAAGTTAAAATCGCTGGCGGAATTCGTATCCCATGCATCCGGACGTCCGATCCACATTTCCAAGCCCATGCTCGGATCCAATTGTTTTGCTCACGAGGCAGGCATACATGCGGACGGTATTCTCAAGAACTCTCAGAACTACGAGCCTTACGACCCCACCGAAATGGGGCTTGAGAGGAAGATCATAATCGGAAAGCATTCGGGTTCCAAGACTCTGATCGCCGATCTGGCAAACCGCGGCATAGAGCTGTCCAAAGAAGATGCGGAGAAGCTGCTGGCAATGACCCGGAGGGCCGCTGTGGACCTGCACAGGAGCGTTACTTCCGACGAGCTTTTGTATCTCTACACAGAGTTCAAAAAGAGCAACGACCTCTTCGACGACAAGGCAAAAGAAATAGAGCGCTGCTAAGGGGTCTCTTCCACAGAGACCTTCTTGCGCTGCTTTCCGCCGGTCCGGCGCATCTTGCCCTGCTCGATGGCCCATTCGTAGCTCTTCGCTTCTGAAGGCGCTACCAGAACACGGTCCCCCTTGGCGAATTTTTTGCCGGTCACCCAATTGGTGAACGGTGCCTGGACCTTGTACTCGTCCGCGTCGATGACTATCTCCCTGACATTGGGTCTGCCCTTCATAGAAGAGTACGTCCCGGTGTAGGCTGCGACACCTCCGTCCTTGACCTCCCAGACCCTGTTGCAAACGGTATCAAGGAAATATCTGTCGTGTGTCACTGCGATTATAGTCCCGTCATACTCATCCAGGGCCTCCTCCACCGCGTGCCTCGACGGTATATCGAGATAATTGGTCGGCTCGTCCAGGATCAGAAGGTTCGTTTCCTTCAGCAGAAGGACGGCCATGGCCACCCTGGCCCTCTCGCCTCCGGATAAGGTGGATATGGGTTTTTCCACCTTCTCATTTGTAAGAAGCATACGGGCCAGCAGTTGTCTGGCCTCTCCGCGCCTCTCTTTGCCTATAACATGCATAAGCTGTTCCTCCGCCGTGAAGGAAGGTATTAGATCGCTGTGATTCTGGTCGAAGTAGCCTATCTTGGCCCCCGGGGCCACCCACAGCTCTCCCTCCGAAGGTATCCTCTCCAATAGCGCTTTCACCAAGGTGCTCTTCCCCTGACCGTTGGCCCCGAACACGCCGATCTTCTCGCCTTTGTGGACGTCGACGGAGAATCCGTCGATTATCCGCCTCCCGCCCAGTTCCACCGTCAGATCCTTTGCCGTTATCACATTCTTCCCTGATTTCGGTGCGGCCTGTATCCTTACGGTTATGTTCTTCATGCTCTCCGGGGCTTCCTTCTCCTCCAGCCTTTCGGCCATCCTCAGTCTCGTCTTGTGAACGGCGGAGAACCATTGGTCCCGATGCATCTCGGCGGCGACCTCCTCCTGTCTCCGTTTCTGGATCGTGTATTTGCGGTACTCCTTCTCCATGCGGTCCAGGTCCAGCATCTTCTTCTCCAGGAATGAGGAGTAGTTGCCCTTGTACTCCCTGGTCTTGCCGTTGGATATCTCACAGACCCGGGTCACGACCTTGTCCAAAAAATATCTGTCATGGCTTATGATCACAGTTGCCACATGGGCGTTGAGCAGGAAGTCCTCCAGCCATTCCACCGTCTCGATGTCGAGATGGGAGGTGGGCTCGTCCAGGAAAAGGACGTCGCATCCTTCAGTCTGAATGACGACCCTGGAAAGCATGACCTTGGTGCGCTCGCCCCCGCTCAGGGTGGCCATCGGACGGTCCATGAACTCAGGGGGAAGGCCCACCTTCCTCAGGGCGACCAACTGGGTCTTCTCATCGTTGGCCTTATTGCCGGCCAGCTCGCTTTCCAGTACGGCATACTCTGAGGTGACGGAATTCCAGTCGATGTCCTCGCCTGAGCTCATCATCGAGTCGAGCTCCCTCATCCTCCTGCGTATGTGCTCCAGATGTCCGTACGGCCTTCCCAGGACCTCCCTGACTGTGGCTTCCGACGAATCGGCGAATTGCGGAAGGTAACCTATCCTCTCGGTATTCCTGACTATCTCTCCCGTGTCGCAGCGCTCCTCCCCCAAGAGTATCCTGAGGAAGGTGCTCTTGCCTGCGCCGTTCACACCGATGAGGCCTACGCTGTCCCCCTCGTTTATCTGGAGGTCCGCTTTTGTCAGGACCTTTACGGGTCCGAAGGATTTGGTGACGGATTCCGCCCTGAGGAGCATCGGATCAGTTCTTGGCGGCGGCCACGGCCGCATCCACGTGCTTCTTCCAGGCCTTCTCCAGGTCCTCTCTCTGCATCGTGTCCATGACGTAGTCAGCGAACTCGTTGCCGGTGGCTCCCGTGCTCCTGCCGGTGACCCTCAGGCGCTTCTCGAACTGGCAGCAGATATCCAGGGCCATCCCCAGCTTTCTGGCCTTCTCGGTCTCGCCTATGTGATCCATCATCATGGCAACAGCCTTGATCATGCTGCTCGGATCGGCATATTGGGCCCTTCCCTCGGTGACCATCCTGGGCGCCGAGCCGTGTATGGCCTCGAACATGGCGTACCTCTTTCCCAGGTTCGCGGAGCCGGCGGTGCCGACACCCCCCTGTATCTGGGCAGCCTCATCCGTGATTATATCGCCGTAGAGGTTCGGAAGAACGAACACTCTGAAATCGCTCCTCCTGGCGGGATCCAGGAGCTTGGCGGTTAGTATATCTATGAACCAGTCGTCCCATTTCACACCGGGGTAGTCCTTTGAGACCGCCTCTGCCGTAGACAGGAATCTGCCGTCGGTGGTCTTGATGACGTTCGCTTTGGTTATGACGGAAACATAATTCTTCCCGGTCTTCTTGGCGTGCTCGAATCCTGCTCTAGTGATCCTCTCGGTGCCTTGTTTCGTGGCCACGCAGAAGTCCATCGCCAGGTCCGGCGTGACATCCATGCCCTCGCTTCCCAGGGCGTAGCTGCCCTCGGTGTTCTCCCTGAAGAACGTCCAGTCTATGCCGAGCTCAGGGACGCTGACCGGTCTTACGTTGGCGAAGAGATCGAGCTCCTTCCTCATGGCGACGTTGGCGCTCTCTATATTCGGCCATTCATCGCCTTTCTTGGGTGTCGTCGTAGGCCCCTTCAGGATTATGTGGCACTGCTTGAGCTCCTCGAGAGTGTCGTCCGGGATGGCCTTCATGACCTGGGCGCGCCTCTCAATCGTGAGACCGTCTATCACTCTTATCTCCGCTTTTCCTGCTTTTATCTTATCTGCAAGCAGGAATTCCATGACTCTTTGGGCGGATGCGCTGATATACGGGCCTATGCCGTCGCCGCCGCAGACCCCTATGATCATCTTGTCGAGCTTGGAATAGTCTATCCAGTCCCCTTCTTTCTTCAGCCTCTCTACTCTGTTCAGCTGGTTCCTGAGTAATAGGCCGAACTTCTCCTGGGCCTCTTTGATCGCCTTTTCGTCCGTCATAGCTTCACCGACTGAGTATCTGAGGTCCCGATAAAATAGATGACGGTTCAGATGCGATACTCGCCTATCACAATACTGTTCTCTGAGAGCATGCCGTCCATCCTCTCCACGGTGGAGTCCAGATCGTAAGCGGGCAGTTTGAACAGTGCGCAGAACACCTCTAGAGATTTCTTAAGGTCCCTTTTGTAATCCCCTTCGCCGGAGAAGTGCGTTTTAGATATCAGATTGCCGACGGCGCCCAGAAGAGCCAGGAACCTGTCCTTGACCTCCGATCGATCCTGTCTCAGCCCGTAATCCTCCATTCTGCCGGCCACCCATTCAATGGTCCTGTCCGCCATACTGTTCACGACCGTCCAAGAGATGTGCGCTTCATGGAGAGTCTCCGCGGCCCTCTTATTCCTGTTCGCCGAATAGAACTCGAGTGCAAGCGGGAACGCCAATGCCACAAGCAGATCGTCCTTGGCATCGAAGTGCCTTTCGTACTGTTTCAGTGCGCTGTCATAGGACATATCTATCATGGTCTTCAGGATGTCCTCTTTGCCCGGGAATACGTTGTAGAGGCTGCCTGTAAGGATCCCAGCCTTCTGGGATATCTGCCTCATGGTGGTCTTCGAATATCCTTTCTCTTTGAACAGTAATGCGGCGGCCCTGAGGATCTTGTCCTTCATCTCACGTCTCCGCTGCTCGTTGCTTCTGCGCGGTATGAGATTGGCACCTATCCCTTTGGCCGTCCTCGGTTCTTGGTTCATCGCGTATCGGACTAATGATGAATGACTATTTGAACATGTTCAAAAAGAATCCGTTCCCGATATGTGCCAAAAGGGGATTACAGCCTATTCTGCATTCTCTTTTTTGAACGTGTTCAAAATAATTATATATGGTAATAGTCTACCGTGCTAATCGGACAGCGGCGATATTTTATGTTCGAGAAACTGGCAGAAAAGATAATGAAGTATCCGAAGCACGTGATCGCTCTTTGGATAATTGTACTGCTGATCGCTTCCCCCTTCGCATATATGGTCCTCTCCGATCCTGCGAAAGCCCTTACATACGGGGAGACGGGAGCGGGGACGACCACGGAATCGATCCAGGGGAGCGAGATACTCTCTGACGTCAACTACTTCGGTAACGGCAACGGGGATGCGGCCATGATCGTGGTCATAGAATACGACGACGATGCCCAAAGGATATCTGCAACTCAATTCGCCGCATTACTGGCAACAGCGGTGCCTTTGGCATATGAAACAACTGAGGGCGAAAAGGCCGTGGCGACTGTCATAGGCCCATATTCTTCGTCAGGAGTGGGCGGCGTGTTCCTCGTCTCTGTCAGTTTCCCCGAGGCATACGATCCGTCATCCGAAGTTCAGAGCCTGAGGGATCTTGTATCCGATACCAAGACCGATGCCATCAATCCCACTACATATGTGACCGGAAGCGCGGCCATTTATCATGACACCGAAGCCAGTTCCATGGAGGATGTCAAGAGGATAGATCCTGTGACCATTCTTCTTATCCTGGTCCTGATAGGGCTCTTCTTCAGATCGGTCATATCTGCGACCACTCCGCCTATCGTAATAGGTTTCGCATATGCGATAACCCTCATGGTGATGCTGGGTCTGGCGCAGATCATGTCCATTTACTACATAACAAGCACATTGGTGTTAGTGTCCATGCTGGGAGCGGGATGTGATTATTGCATCTTCATCATGGCGAGATACCGCGAGGAACGGAAATCCGGCAAGGACCATCATGATTCTCTGAAGGAATCAATAGTTTGGGCAGGGGAATCCATCACCATATCCGGATGCGCCGTGATCATCGGATTCGGTGCCATGTCCATATGCAGCTATGAGATGATCAGTTCCATGGGCACGGTCATGGCCCTCGGTATAGTGTTCGCGCTGCTGGCCGCTCTTACTTTGATACCAGCAGTCATAGCCGTGATCGGCGACAGGATATTCTGGCCCTCCAAGGTGGAGACATACAAGGAGGGCAGCAAGACCATGAGAGGAAGCTACGGGAAGATGTCCAGGCTCGGTGCCAGGTATTTCAAGGCATCCTCTGCCTTCGCTCTGAGGCACGCCGGTGCCATTGTCGTTGCGGCGCTCCTTATCACGGTGCCGATGGCATACGTTGCGACTACGCAAACGTCATCCTTCGATTCCATCGCGGTGATGTCCGACAGCGAGTCCAAGAGCGGTGTGAACTCAATTGTTGAGAACGCAGACGGCGGCATTCTGATGCCTACTTACGTTGTGATAGAGGCCAATCACAGTGTGGCAGATTTGGCGCCGTTCTCTGTTGATGCTTCTATGTTCGGCGGTTCCGGAACTCTGGAACTCGGGGCTCTCACTTGGGATGCCGTATACGGTATGCAATATGTGGGGCACATAGGAGATATTGCCGGAGATCTTCAGGTAAAAAGCGATAACGTAGGATCGGTAATGGGCCTGATTTATTGGGATATAACCGACTCGGATGATAGGACAAATCTACTGTCTTCTCTACCGGCGGAAGTACGCATGCTGGTTCTGGAATTCGTCAACATGAGCGGTCCGGACTGGGACAATTTTGTTTTGTATGCTTCATCAGTTGGTGTTACCTTATCCAATAAGGGTCAGGTCATAGACTACATCCTGAATTACATGACGGGCACTCTGTCCTCAGACCACGACGGTCGTCAGTACATCAAGATGACTGTCATGTTGGCGGATGTTCCCACTTCGGACAGGTCCATGAGCACTATCGGGGAGATAAGGGGCATCGTAGCCGAGGACAAGGATGCGGAACTGATTGGTGCCACATACGTCACCGGAGCGACCGCACTGACCTACGACGTATCACAGGTGGTCAGTGACGAGTTCTTCCTAATCGAGGTGCTGGTCATGGTGCTCATATTCATACTGCTGTTCTTCGTGATGAAGTCGTACCTCACACCTCTGCGTGCGATATTGACCATAGTGATGAGCATAGTCTGGACCCTGGGCTTGACGCACCTCCTGTTCGCAGGAGTCCTTGATGTTCCGGTTTATTGGATCCTGCCTATTGTGCTCTTCGTGGTATGTCTGGGTCTCGGCATGGACTATGATATCCTGCTGACCACCCGCATCAGGGAGAACGTATCCAAGGGGATGAGCAACGACGACGCCATCGTGCACGCCCTGGAGAGCACAGGGGCAGTCATCACGATATGCGGGATAATCATGAGCTCCGCCTTCGGAACCATGATGCTCTCGTCTTCGCCGATGCTGCAGCAGTTCGGATTTGCTCTGTGGTTCGCCATCCTGGTGGACGCTCTGTTGGTGCGCACCTATCTGGTGCCGGCAGTCATGCATCTGCTGGGCAGATGGAATTGGGTTGGCCCTAAGTGGATGCAGAAAGGAGAGTACGATCACATCCATGAAGAAACGAAGTGAGCCTTCCCCAAACCTCTTACGAACATCCTTTTTTCTACTATTCAGGTGTTGACAGTCTATGGGCACCCGCATCAACAAATTCATCGCCGATTCCGGCCTGTGCTCCAGAAGACAGGCTGACAAGCTCGTCGAAGAGGGCAGAGTATCCATAGGCGGGCGTACGGCGGTGCCCGGGGACACGGTGACGGACGGAAGCGCGGTCACCGTGGACGGCGAGCCGATAAAGAAAGAGGAGACCTCCGTTCTCCTGATATTCAATAAGCCGAGAGGTCTCGTCTGCACCAGCGCCGAAGAAGAGAAAGACAACGTCATAAGCTACATAAACTACCCGAAGAGGATAACCTATGTCGGGAGGCTGGACAAGGATTCGGAGGGCCTGCTCCTGCTTACAAACAAAGGTGAGCTGGTAGACGGGCTCATGCGGTCCAGGCACGGCCACGAGAAAGAATACATTGTGACCGTGGACAAGCCGGTCAACGAGAGATTCGTCAATAGCATGGCGTCCGGAGTACCCATATTAGATACTGTCACGAGGCCCTGCGTCGTCGAACGTATAGGCAAATACAGATTCAGGATAGTCATTACCCAGGGGCTCAATCTTCAGATAAGGAGGATGTGCGAGCACTTCGGCTATAATGTAACCCGATTGATACGGATCAGAGTCGGTCCGATCATCCTCGGGGACCTGGAACCAGGGAAATATCGGGCAGCGACCCGGGATGAGAAGCGCGCCGTTTTCCGTCTTGCGGAAGGACTCTGAGGACAACGCCGAAGAGATCCCTGCCTTCTTCTTCGAATCTTTCTACTCTAAGGACCTCGAATCCGTCCGTTATTGCGTTCAGGGTATCCTCTGAGAAGTATCTCACTGCGAATCCGTTGTATTCCCACACGTCCTCGTGCAGATTCTCACCCAGACCGTAGCATTTATCGTACTTCGTGCGCACGGAGAACATGATCATACCATCGCCTCTCACGATCTGTGAAAGTTCTCTTGTGACCTTTCTGAGCTCTTCCTCCCTGAAGTCCATTGTGAAGAGCATATGGGAATAGCACAGATCGAAGGAATCCTCCGGAAGGCCGAGTCCTTCCCTTATATCCCTTTGAAGGACCGTCAGATCAGGGAATCTCTCCTTCAGCTGAGCGCAGGATACTTTGCTGTAGTCAACGGCCGTGACCTTTAATCCGCCGGCGGAAAGAAAGCAGCTGTCTCTCCCCTGTCCCGCCCCGAGTTCCAGAAGGTCTGAGTATCCCGTCATTCTTGCTATTTCACAGCAGAAACGGCAGAACCCGCTGGGATCGTCCCCGAATCGGCTCCGGTCCTTCTCGAACACGGAGTTCCAATGCGCTTTCTGGTCCATGGTTCAATATCATGCGGAGAGCATAAAAGCACATTGTGTCGTCGTTCGGGTCTTCCGGCGGCCGGGATCCTGTTCATTCGCTGTACGTGCGTGAAAGAATGGGGAGGTCTTCGGAAAGCAATGTTGATCCCAATGGAAACATTGGCGCAGATAAAATTTAGGTATAACTGAATAAGGACATCCTAAATTATTTATACGGTGTCGGTGTTGGTCCTTTACGAGGATTAGGTATTCCTAAATATCATCCTCAGAAGGAGTGAGGGGAATGGAGCTTATTTTTGCCCGGCCGGGAGAAGAGAAACGTGTATCGAGGATAGTCGGGAGCGACAAACGGAGGAAATGCCTCATGGATCTTGGTTTTGTTGAAGGAGCCCGTGTCAGAGTGCTTTCGCTCGTCAACGGGTCCTTCATCGTGAGCATAATGGGAACGAGGGTGGCTTTGGACAGGTCCCTTGTGGCCAACGTGCATGTAGAAGAGGTGGAGGCATGAGAACGCTGAAGGATGCGGAGGAAGGGGAAAGGGTCAAAGTGATCTCCGTTTCCGGCGACAGAACGCTGAGAAGAAGGCTCATGGACATGGGCATTCTGAAGGGATCGGACATCCAGGTCGTGAGAGTGGCTCCCCTGGGCGATCCGGTAGAATTCCTGGTCAGAGGATACAAGCTCAGTCTGAGGAAGAAGGATGCGGAGATGGTCGGGATAGAAGCTTTATGATTTTTTATCAGGGGATCTTGGAATGAAGAAGAATATAGCATTGATCGGAAACCCCAACAGCGGGAAGACGACGCTGTTCAACGCCCTGACGGGAGGTTCGCAGCGCGTCGGGAACTGGCCTGGGGTCACTGTCGAGAAGAAAGAGGGCAGGCTGAGACAGGCCCGGGAAGTTACGATAACGGATCTTCCCGGAGTATATTCCCTGTCCCCCTACACTCCTGAAGAGGAGATATCGCGAAGATTCCTGGCGGAAGGGAACGCAGACGCAGTGATAAATGTGGTGGACGCGACGAACCTGGAGAGGAACCTGATCCTCACGCTGCAGATACTCGAGATGGGACTACCTGTGACGGTGGCCCTCAACATGAGCGATGTGGTCGAGAAGAGGGGCGATACCATTGACATGAAGAAGCTGTCCGAGAGGCTCGGCTGTCCCGTCGTAAAGGTATCAGCCCTCAAGAGGGAAGGTATGGGGGAGCTTGCTGCAACGGTCTTGGAACAGGCATCTTCCTGCCCCCGGCCCCCGAAGAATCTGTTCAGGGGCGAGCTATCCAAGGCAATATCGGAGATCTCCGGCCTGTTGGACGGGCATGTTGAGAAGAAGCTTCTGTATTGGTACTCCGTGAAGGTAATGGAGCACGACCCTCATGTGCGGAAAACAGTACCGTCATCAGTATTGGAAAGGGCATCGGAAACGGTCAGGCGTCTGGAAGAAGATCTGGATGACGACGGTGAGGCTATTGTCGCGGCTGCAAGATACGAGTTTGTCGATTCTGTGGTCAAGGGTATTTACTACAGGTCCAAGAAGGACGGGAAGAGCGTCAGTGACCGCATAGATGAAGCGGTCACCAACCGCTGGCTCGCAATACCCATATTCGCGGCCGTGATGTTCATCGTCTATTATCTTTCTGTAACCTCCGTGGGCGGCTATATGTCCGACTGGGTCAACGGGACGGTGTTCGAAGAGAATGTACTGCCCCGCACAGCCGAATGGCTCGCAGGCATGGGTGTGGAGGACTGGCTAGTATCGCTCACAGTGGACGGTATAATCACGGGAGTGGGTGCGGTCCTGGGCTTTTTGCCTCAGCTCTTGGTACTGTTCCTGTTGCTGGCACTTTTAGAGGACAGCGGATATATGGCGAGGATAGCCTTCGTAATGGACCGCATACTAAGGAGATTCGGCCTCTCCGGGAAGTCATTCATACCCATAATCGTCGGGACCGGCTGTGCCGTACCCGGTATAATGGCTTCCCGCACGATAGAGGATGAGAGGGACAGGAAGATCACGGCCATGACGACATCGTTCATGCCTTGCTCTGCAAAGCTCCCCGTGATAGCTCTGATATCCGGAGCGCTCTTCGGAGGATCCGCCTGGATAGCCGTATCCGTTTACTTCATCGGTGTGTTCTCGATATTGGTATCGGGAGTGATACTGAAGAAGATCAGAGGCGCACTCGGGAAGGCATCCCCATTCGTCATGGAGCTGCCGGACTATCATATGCCCAGCGTCAGGAACGTTCTCCTGAGCATGGCAGACAGGACCTGGCACTTCGTGAAGAAGGCTGGAACGATAATAGTCTTGGCCAGCGGCCTGATATGGCTTCTGACGTCGTACGACTGGGGTCTCAACTCCGTTGACGCAGGCTCATCCATGCTGGCATCCATAGGAAACGCTCTGAGCCCGGTATTCTCGCCTTTGGGGTGGGGGGACTGGAGGGCGGTGGTGGGAACCCTGTCAGGCCTTGTAGCCAAGGAGAACATCCTCTCCACCTTCGGAATACTTTTCGGAATGGAAGCGGTGGCTGAGGACGGAGCGGAGATATGGACCTACATGGCAGTCATAATGACTCCTCTGGCGGGCTTCTCCTTCCTGCTCTTCAACATGCTGTGCGCCCCGTGCTTCGCGGCCATGGGCGCCATGCGCAGAGAGCTTGGATCCTGGAAGGAGACCGCGTTTGCGGTGGGGTACCAGTGCGCATTCGCGTATGTTGTCGCCCTTGCCGTGTACCAGTTCGGTCTGGTCGTTCAGGGCACTCCGTCCCTGTGGCTCATACCTGCCGTGACCTTGGTGGCCGTAGCGGGATATCTGTTCCTCAGGAGCCCCAGAGACAAAGAAGAGGACGAGACCCTGTCGGAGACGGTTTCATGATAACCTCAACCATCCTTGTACTGGCAGCCATATTACTGGTCCTGTTCATTGCAGGCTTCGGAACGTACAAAAGGTTCAGGAAAGGAGGATGTTGCGGGAATTGCGCAGAATGCGGCAGCTGCCGCAATGCGCCAGTCAGAATCGAAGAGGAGGATGACTGAGGTTCCGCGTGCCCTTCTGCAAACACCTTACATCGTTTATTTTCGGCTGCAGAGATATCTCTTTATCCTAGATGAGCATACAATCTTATGCTCGCATCAGTTTTGGAGGGTTCGAATTGAAGAGCCCGCAATTTTTTGACAACGAGAAGTATATCAAGCTTCAGTCGGAACATATCTGTGAGCGAATATCCGAGTTCGGCGGAAAGCTGTATCTGGAATTCGGCGGGAAGATATTCGACGACAATCACGCTGCCAGGGTCCTGCCCGGGTTCCATCCGGATTCCAAGATCAGCATGCTGGATTCCATGAAGGACCAGGTAGAGGTGGTGCTGGTCATCAGCGCTTTCGATATAGAGAAGAACAAGACCCGCAGCGACATAGGGATAACGTACGATATGGACGTCCTGCGCCTGATAGATTCCTTCCGGGAGAGAGGATTCTTGGTAGGGAGTGTGGTCATAACCCATTACGCCGGTCAGACGTCCGCGGACGTGTTCTGCGAAAGGCTGAAGAGCTTCGGCGTGAAGTACTACAAGCATTACATCATAAACGGATACCCTTCCAATATCCAGACTGTTGTCAGTGACGAAGGATTCGGTAAGAATGATTATGTTGAAACGGAGAGACCGCTTATCGTGGTAACGGCCCCCGGGCCCGGCAGCGGGAAGATGGCGGTGTGCCTCTCTCAGCTGTATAACGATAATAAGCGCGGTATCAAATCTGGATATGCGAAGTTCGAGACGTTCCCTATATGGAATCTTCCTCTCAAGCACCCGGTGAATCTGGCGTATGAGGCGGCCACTGCCGATCTGAGCGATCTCAATATGATAGACCCGTTCCACCTGGAGGCGTATGGGGAGACGGCAGTCAATTACAATCGCGACATAGAGATATTCCCTGTGTTGCAGGCCATGTTCGAGCATATATTCGGCAAATCTCCTTACAGATCCCCCACAGATATGGGGGTGAACATGGCAGGGAAGTGCATAGCGGACGAGGCTGCGGTGATCGAGGCTTCTAAATCGGAGATCGTACGCCGTTACTTCTGGACCCTGTGCGATCTGAAGAAGGGCACGGCCTCAGGGGAGGCAGTGGTAAAGCTGGAGCTTCTGCTCAAACAAGCCGGCACTGGGCCTGAAGAAAGGAAGGTTGTGAATGCGGTCCGCGGGCACCCAGAGGTTGAGATAAAGCCCGTATCCGCGATAGAGCTACCGAACGGGAAGATCGTGACAGGGAAGGAATCATCAATGATGGCAGCGCCATCTGCAATGATGCTGAACGCGGTCAAGCAGCTGGCGGATATCGAGGACAACGTGCATCTGCTCTCCCCGTATGTTCTGGAGCCGGTTCAGGAATTGAAGGTCAAATACATGGGTGGCAGCAGTACGAAGCTTCAGCTGGACGAGACTCTGATCTCTTTGTCGGTCTGCGCGATCACGAATCCAATGGCCGAGAAGGTCCTTCAGCAGCTTCCGAAACTGAGGGGGTGCGAGTTCCACTCCTCTGTGATGCTGGAGCCCGGTGACGAGTCTGTACTCAGGAACCTGGGAGTGAATGTGACCTGTGAACCCAAATTCAGGACCAAGAGCCTTTACCAGAAAGGCTATTGACCTACGTAGTGCGATCTGAGAACGGCGATCTCATCGGCATACCCAGGAAGCTCGTTCGGCGTCTCGAGATAGAAGGGCAGCTTCCTGAGGCGGGGCTCGTTGATTATGCGGACCATAGCCTCCAGGCCGATATTCCCTTCTCCGATCCTTGCATGACGGTCCTTGTGAGAGCCTGCGCTGTTCACGCTGTCATTGACGTGCACGGCCTTCAGCCTGTCCAGGCCGATGATATCGTTGAACTCGTCCAGCACTCCGCCGAGATTATTCACTATATCGTAACCTGCATCGAACACATGGCACGTATCCAGGCAGACCCCTATGCGATCCTGCATCCTGGAGCCGTCCATGATCGCCCTCAGCTCCTCGAAGGTCCTGCCGATCTCAGATCCTTTGCCGGCCATCGTCTCTAAAAGGACTGTTGTGCTCTGGCCCTCTTCTATCACAGAGTCCAACATTCCTATGACGAGCTTGATCCCTTCATCGATACCCTGGCCCACATGGCTGCCTGGATGCAGGTTGTAACAGTTACCGGGCGTGAACTCCATGCGCTTCAAATCGTCGGCCATGGATTCCGTCGCGAATCTTCTGACGCTCGGGTCTGCGGAAGCTCCGTTGAGGGTGTACGAGGCATGTGCCAGTATGTGTTTTATATTGTTCTTTTCGGAGAATTCCAGGAATTTGCGCACATCCTCCGGGTCGATGGCCTTCGCGCTTCCGCCACGGGGATTCCTGGTGAAGAACTGGAAGGTATTGGCGCCGATGGACACGGCGGTCCTGCCCATTTCCAGATATCCCTTTGTTACCGAGAGATGGCAGCCTATTCTGAACATACTGACCTTATGAATGTGGTCCCTTAAAACATAATGCAGGTACAGATAAGGCCGTTATCAAAGAACCGCAACTTGCATCTGATAGGAACCATACCTAAGAATAAGTCATCTGGCACATTCTGGATTGGTTTATGGGATCAGAGGAGACATCATTGGCCGGCGAATCTCGGTTTACCCATGGCCGTGATGTACAGGGTCATCTCAACGAGTATGCCGCTTCCGCTGTTGCCTCCGAACCATTGATCCTGTCTTCTGACCGTCACAGACGGATCTACCGCCCCATGACGCTCTGCGATCCTCAGGACCTCTTCGGTGCCGTACTTAGTGGCATATGCTATGGCATCGCTCAGTCTAACGAACTCTTTGATCTCGAACGGGGCGATCATTACGGAGCGGGGATTCTCCTCTTGGACACTGCCGTCCATGGGCTTTATGACGATGGGTACGGTCTCTACTATGCTACCCGTTATCGCGCCCACAGCATTACCTACGTCGGAGTTCTCCAGCAGGAGAAGTTCCGCATCGAACTTCTTTGCCATCTCCGGGAAGTATGCATTCACCGGCGCGCCTATCCCGATTATGGGCTTGTTGAATCTCATGAAGCAACCGTAGTCCTTGCCGAACTTCCCCGATATGGATTTCCTCATGAAGTCCGTATCGGCCATGGTCGGGCTCTCCATTCCCGTCTCCTCTATAACAAGGTCCTTTACCAGAGCTTCCGCCAGCCGGTCTATGACCCTGCTCTTGGCAAGTGCCAGGAATTCATCGGTCCCCATATCCATAAGATAGGACATGTATACGGCGCCCAGTTTCGAGGCCTCTGCGTCATACTCCAGATAGGAACCGTCGGCATGAAGGATGTCCGTGGGAGTGAATCCTATGCGCTGGATAATTCCCCCCTTCTCCATTCTGGCTATGTTGAAGGTCATAGGATGTATTCCTGTGATCTTGGAAGCCTCGGCTACGGATATCGGACCGTCCTCGGTTAGATTAAGGAAGGTACGATCATGCTCGCTCATGAAGTCAGCGGCAGGACGTCCCCTGGACACGAAGAACTCGCTCTCGTGGATTATTCCCTCATAAGTATGGGCATTCCTGGGTCTTCTTCTTCGATCCATCTCTATCGCCGCAAGCTTATCTCTTACGGAGGGCCATTGGGAGGATGCTATGCACAGCGGAACCGCTCTGTACGGGCCTATGAAGATCTGTTTGTTGTTGACGACGATCCTGCTGTCCCCGCCCAGTCCCGTGGTGGCTATGTTGGCCGCCAGAACCTTAGTCCTTTTGCCGCCTATAAGGGCGCCTTCCGATTCCAGGCGAGGCTGTCCTCCTCTCAGGACCCCTATGTCTGTTGTGGTGCCGCCCATATCTATGACTATCGCATCATCCTTTCCGGAGAGGGCCTTGGCACCTATTAGGCTGGCTGCCGGTCCGGAGATTATAGTTTCTATGGGCCTGTCAAGTGCCAGGGCTTCGTTCATAAGAGATCCGTCCCCTTTTACAACCATCAGAGGGGCTTCTATGTTCGCATTCGCAAGGGATCTCTTGACAGAGGTTATCAGCTCCCTGATCATGGGGAGAAGACGGGCATTCATTACGGCAGTTACAGCTCTTTCGTCGAATCCGAGGCTAGAGGATAGTTCATGGCCGCAGACCACAGGGACTCCGAGTATCTCATCGGACATGGCCTTGACCTTATTCTCGTGATACGGGTTCCTGACGCTCAGGTAGCCGGATACCGCGAGACCGTCTATCTTCCCCCTTATAGATTCCAGGAATTCCCTGATCTTCCTCTCCTCCATTGCCTCTGTCTCCCTGCCGTAGAGGCTGAACCTTCCTCTGCTGCCGCAATAGGCATCCACGGGAACGGTTTTGCTGTACTCCAGCCCTATGCTGATAAGGCCCACTCTGCCGCCGCGCCCTTCCACCACGGAGTTCGTTGCCAGCGTTGACGACATGGAGACCATGGTGACTTGTTTCAAAAGGGAGGGATCCAGTTTGCGCACGGAGGAATCTATACCTACGGAGAGATCGGCATAGGTGGTGAGGGACTTTGCCTTCTGGAGGACCTTTCCGGTCTCGAAATCCAATATGACTGCGTCAGTATACGTTCCCCCAGTGTCAAAACCCAGGCCGAGGCTCATGTCGTCAGGAACTGTTGTCGGGTATATGAAATACCTTTGCCGGTACTTCGAATGTCTTTCGGGCAATAACTAAAGGCGCAAGATATCTTAACCAAGGAAACCATAGGCAACGGCCGAGCCCGAGCTGGTATGTGAAATGTATCGAGTCATGATCATAAGCAGGGATGCAGACTTCCTGTCGCAGGCCAACATGTACCTTTGCAGGATGAACGCCGATATCAGGGTCATCACTCTCAGCGATCCATCCAAGATAGAGGAGACATTGGAGACCTCCCTTCCGGTGGACGGCTTCGTATGCGATCACAACCCCTCGAAGATCGATGCTTTCGAGATCTTCCAGGAAAGGGTCCGGAAGAAGGATTTCAGGCCCTTTATGATAACAATGCCCAGGGAGGATGAGACGGTCATATCCCGAGCCTATGAGCAGAGGATAGACTACGTTGTGGTGAGGGACAGGCCAATAATGAACCTCTATCTGGATTTCACTTCGAAGATCGTGGTGGCCGTTGAGGCCTGGCGCAAAAAAGGGAGAGGGAGATCAACGAGAGAAGGCTGAAGACCCTGGTTCGGGTGGCCAGTATGCACAATTTCTCTTTCCACGAGATCCTCTTCTATGTGCTGGAGGAAGCCGTCACCCTGACGGAGAGCAAGATGGGGTATGTGGCACTCTACGAGGAGAGCACGGGCGAGGTGCTCAGCAAGGCGAAGTCCCTGACAACGAGGGACGACCTCTCCATAGGTATAAAGGAATCAATAGAAAAATTGGACCAGAAGCTTCTGGATGATGTCAGGATGATATCCATGTCCTCGACGCTGGCGACCAACTCCATAGTGGAAGGTAAAGGGTGCAGCGTAGGGCTCATCGTCATCGGCAGGGATTTCGACAGATCCATACCCGTGGATGAATACGTCAGGATATCTGGCGGGCACACCCTCTCCGGTAAAGAGGGCGAGCCGTTAGATGAGAAGGCAGCAGAGGAGTTCCTGAGATCCGTCCACGGAAAGATTGACGGGCTCGCTATAGCTTCATATCTCAGTGTCAGGAACCCGGACCATGAGCAGAGGGTTAAGGCGCTTGCGAAGAGGATATTGGATGTGCCTGTGGTCTGCGGCCATGAGCTGTCCTCGAATCTGGGATTCAACGAGAGAACTGTGACATGCATAATGAATGCCAGATTGATACCCATAATCGAGGATCTGATAGATTCGGTCAAGCAGGTGATGGGAGACAGAGGAACGAATGCTCCTCTCATGATAGTCAAGGGCGACGGGTCCCTGATGAGCGAGAAGATAGCCATGGAGAGGCCTATAGAGACCATACTCTCCGGGCCGGCGGCCAGCCTCATAGGGGCAAAGATCCTCACCGGGAAAGAGGACGCCATCGTCATGGATATGGGCGGGACGACAACCGACATTGGCATATTGAGGAAAGGCAACCCGCGCCTTGAGGAGAAAGGAGCGATAATAGGCGGTAGGAGGACCCATGTTCTTGCGGCGGAGATAGCGACGTCGGGACTGGGGGGAGATAGCAGGATCATAGTTAACGGTGACAGGTTCGCACTCACTGCCTTAAGGGTGATGCCGCTCTGCATAGCGGCTTCCAAGTGGCCACAGCTGGAGGAAAGGCTAAGGGAGGTCGCAGAGAGAAGATCCAGGCCGACCCCCGAGAGCATGGACTCGAAGAGCATAGTCCAGGATGTGGAATTCTTCATCAAATTAAAGGATCTGAGAGGCATGGCGCTCTCAGAAGAGGACAGGAAACTGTTGGAACACATCCGGAACGAACCGTTCTCCCTCAAGGAGGCCGGGGACGCCCTGGGAATACATCCGTTCATATTCAACATAACGAAGATGGAGGAGGCCGGGATAGTTCAGCGCATAGGCGTAACGCCCACGGACATATTGCATGCAGAGGGTAGCTATGTGGAATACAACAGAACGGCGTCCATATACGGGGTGCAGCATCAGGCTAAGAAGCTGGGAATGAGCATGGAGGATTTCATCGCGTTCGCCAAGCAGGAGGTCATAGACAAGCTGGCGTCGGAACTGTTGAAAGAGCTGTTCTTCGAGGAGACTGGTACATTTGATCCGGACGCTATCGGGAAGGATCTGATGACCAAGGCGATCAAGGGCGGTTTCGGTTTGGACTACTCCTGCAAGATAGCTCTGAACAAGCCGATAATAGGTATCGGGGCCCCGGTATCCGCATATTATCCCCAGGTGGCGGCGAAGTTCGACTGCGAGCTGATACTTCCCAAGTACGCAGAGGTCGGCAATGCGGTGGGCGCGATAACCGGGAGCATCGTGGAGTCCATGGACATCCTGATAAGGCCGAAGCCGGGGGAGAATGCGGTAAGCGACCCCAAGTGCTTCCTCTTCGCCCCATTCGGCAGGATGGAGTTCGAGACGGTCTCGGAAGCCGTCAAGTACGCAGAAGGAAAGGCATCCGAGATCCTCATGGAGCTGGTCATATCCGAAGGTGCAGAGAATCCGAAACTCGAGATCGAGAGGATAGACAGGAAGTACGAGTTCGGCTCAGGATATGGTGCCGATGCTCTGCTGGAGACCCACGTGAAGGTATCAGCTGTTGGGAAGCCCAAGCAGTTCAGGTCTATAGAGAAGACATCCTACTATTCTGACCTGAAGCAGGCCTGGGACGTCTGATCACTTCAGATCCTTGACGGATATGATGTGCCAGCCGAACTCCGTCTTCACGGGTCCCACGACGTCGCCTTTCTTGGCTGCGAAGGCGGCGTCCTCAAACTCCTTCACCATCTGACCTTTGGAGAACCATCCAAGGTCCCCGCCCTTGTTCTTGGACGGGCACTTGGAGAACCTCTTGGCCAATTCGGCGAAATCCTCTCCCTTCCCGATCCTTTCCATTATCTTCTGGGCGTCCTTCTCGGAACCGACCAATATGTGCGCGGCGTTCGCTTTGGTTGCCATGACAGCGTCATGACATAGGTCGTTTATATTCTGAACGCAGGCTCAGATCTTCCTACCGGTCTTCTCCAGGAATCTGTCGAGCTTCTTCCTTTCCGATCTCCAGTATGCTTTCTTTATGGGAGGAATAATGGAGAAGAGGATCAGGGCGAATCTGAAAAGCATGCTGGGGAAGACCTTCTTCCTGCCTTTCTCGATACCCTCTATCATCTTCCTTGCCACCAGGTCCGGTTCCTGCACAGGGTAAGGTCTCTCGAATTCCGTATCAGAGGCAGATCTGAAGAAACCCGTATTCACGGCCACAGGGTAGAGTACAGTGATCCGGACATTGTTCGGTCTCTCTAGGCGCAAGGATTCCTGGAATCCGTTGAGGGCGAATTTCGTGGATCCATACAGCGCATATCCAGGCATGCCGAGGATGCCGATCCCGGAACAGGTGATGGCGAACACGCCCTCTCTTCCTTCGAGACGGCGGAAGAACTTCTGGTATGAGTATATCGGCGATATGGAGTTGGTGTCGAATATTCTCTGTATCCTATCCCAGTCCTCATAATCGATTATCTCATAGTAGGCGAAACCGGCGTTGGCTATGAATATGTCCACATTTTCCAGTTTTTCCCGGGCCTTTTTGAAAAGCAGATCTACACCTTCTTTGGAGGATATGTCACATACGAAAGACAGGGCGTTCGCATTCCCCAGTGCCTCTACGGCATCAGTTCTGAGATCGGCGGCAAGGACCCTGCTCCCTTTGGATAGCAGCAGTTTCAACATCTCCAGTCCTATGCCGCTGTTGGCTCCGGTGAGGATGACATTCTTCCCGGACAGATTCATAGTATACCCTATTGCGCGGTTCGTATTTAGCGGGAATCATCGAGGACGGGGTTCACATAGCGCTTCCTGCGCGTCAGCCTTCCCCTTTCTATGGCCCAAGACGGGCATCTGTGGAGGCAGGCGAGGCAAAGGTCGCAACGGTCCTTGACCCAGTTTGCCTGACCCTCTTTTATCTCTATTGCATTCACAGGGCAGATCGCGGCACAAAGGCCGCATCCTGTGCATCTATCGTTAAGTCTGAATCCCGATGTTCTTCTTCCTCTGATGAAGTGTCCGCGGGCCACCCGGGTCATGAAACCAAGGCCTCTGTTGCGGTTATGATTCCCCTTGATACCTTTCTGTATGATCGCGGCCATCTCGTCCGCCTCCGCATCTACGACAGAGAGAAGCCCGTCTATCTTGTTCTGGGAAGGCACCCTGAACAGCGGGGTGTAATTCTCCGGCATTTTGACGGAGAACACATAATCCAATCTGAGGCCACCTGCGGAGAGAAGTCGCTCTGCTTCGAGATCAGCTTTGCTGGTGAATGCTCCGCAGGTCAGTACCAGGAACACCTCCGGATCGCCGTTGACGAATGAAATGCGGGACAGGAGATCCACGACAGTCATGGGAAGGCCGTAGAAGTGCACGGGGCACACAATGCCGAAGATTCCGTCATGTTCCAATTTGCATTCTCCTCTAATAAGATCGGCGGCCGACACCAGATCGCCCCCCAGCCTCTCCCTGAGGGCCAAGGCCACCTGCAAGCTGTTCCCGGTGCCCGTATAGTAGACTATCACGTTCCGTTCATGGTGCGCATACGATAAACTGTTTGTCCACAACATATTCATTAGGACGATGTGTTGACGTCCCATATGAAAGTTCTAAGATCTGTGAATCCGGCCACACTTGAGGAATCTGGATCTGTGGAGACGACGGATCCGTCGGATGTCCCTCTCGTGATAAAGAGAAGCAGGGCTGCCCAGGAGAAGTGGGCCAGTGTCCCTCCTCGGGAGAGGGCGGTCCTCCTGAGAGATCTGAGGCTTCGGATGACACGGGAGGCCGATCGTGTGGCGGAGACCGTTCACAAGGATACGGGAAAGCCGAAGGCTGAATGCTACAATACCGAACTGCTCACATCAGCGGTATCGGCGGCATATCATGAGAGCCTCGTTAAGAAATTCAAATTCAGGGAGAATGTGAACCAGGGTCCCATGGGGCTTATGATGAAGGCGATGAAGAGGAGATCCTACGTAGAGTACCTTCCGCTGGGTGTGGTGGCGGTAATAGCCCCTTTCAATTTCCCTCTGGCAATACCTTTCACACAGACGGTGGCTGCGGTTGCGGCCGGTAACTCCGTAATACTGAAACCATCCAGCGAGACACCCCTGACCGGGCAGCTGATATCCGATATGTTCAGAGAATCCGGTTTCCCCGAGGATCTGGTCATCGCGATCCACGGTCCCGGGACCAACAGGGCCCTGGCGGCATCCCCTGGTGTGAACAGGATCGTGTTCACCGGGAGCACGGAGACAGGAAGGGACGTGATGCGTTCGGCAGCGGCAAATCTAACGCCCGTCACCTTGGAGCTGGGCGGTAAGGATGCCATGATCGTGTTCGACGATGCAGATCTGGAGAGGGCCGCGGACTGTGCCGTCTGGGCCTCCTTCGTCAATTCGGGGCAGGTATGCGTCGGAGTCAGGAGGATATACGTTCAGGAAGGCTCATTCGAAAGGTTCCTGGCACTTATGAAGGACAAAGCTTCGAAGATCAGGCAGGGCAACGGATGGGAGGATGCAGGCATCTCCGTGGGACCTATGATAAACGAGGAAGCGGCAGCGAAGATGGAATCCATATGTGCCAGGATGATATCGGAAGGGGGACGTGCAATAATAGGGGGAAGGAGGAATCCGGATCTTCACGGGACCTTTTTCGAGCCCACGATAATAGTTGATGTTCCCAAGGACGCCGGTTCCGTGAGGGAGGAGGTTTTCGGACCGATAGTCTCTCTGTTCCCCTTCTCCGACGAGGAGGAGGCCGTTCGCCTTGCTGATTGTACGGAATTCGCCCTTGCGGGCTCCGTGTGGACACGCGATCAGGAGAAAGGCACAAGGATCGCATCCGCTCTGAGGTCCGGGACCATAGTAGTGAACAATGCCATCTACACCTACGGCCTGCCGGCCACCCCTTGGGGAGGCAGCGGCGAGAGCGGTTTCGGGGTCACGCATTCCGAGGAAGGGTTCAGGCAGATGATGCGCATGCACCATGTGCATGTGGACCGCGGCTCGGGAAAGGATGCGTGGTGGATGCCATACTCTGAAGAGGGCACGAAGCTGCAGAAGGATATCGTGACATCCTTCTTCGGAGACGGGAAAGAGAAGATAGGTACTGTCAGAAGATTCCTGTCATCGAGGAAGAAGGGCTGAATCCGATCAGGCCGGTGGCCCGGGCTCCGTTGTTTCCGTCGGCAGTGTCGTATCTGTGAGGGCGGCGGTCTCGGAAATGCAGAGCGTGCCGATGCCCGCGATCGGCGTGCAGACGGGTTCCTCTGTGCCGGGAGAGGAGTCCGCAGAGACGGCCTGCAGCTTCTCGTGGGGTGCGGAGCACCCGTTGTCACGGAATACATACTTCACGGACGGTGTCCCTCTGCCTGCAGGAGATACGTTATCCGTTTCGTGCATCCTCCTTATCTTGAAGAAGAAATAAAGACCTAGGGAATACATCATTATCCCCCCTATAACCTCGCTGGTCCAGTATCCCATGTACATGGCCTCCATCGATACAGTGGACGCTACTGCGTATATCGACAGGGTGAAAAGCTTGCGCACCGCCGACGATATGGCGGATACATGGACCATACGCAGGGTCTGCAGTATCGATGATCCCAGGGGGATCAGGATGGATATAGGGGTGAATGTTATGAAGATCCTGAGTGCCCTGACCATCTCCGGCCTGAGATGGGCAGTTCTCTCGGAGTAAGTGAAAGCCAATACCAGCTCCTCTGCTGTAACGAACACCAAGATCGCCGTCGCAATCATGACGGTCATGACGATGATCATCGTGCGCCAATGGACGAACCAAGCTCCCTTGTAGTCCTTTTTGGTAAGTATCACCGTCGAAGCGATCATCAGGGCAGATGCGTATGCGGCTGCGGGGATAGTGGTCATCGCTATGAATATCCCTACCATGCTGTATATCGCTAATCCGTCCGGCCCTCCGCATCGGATTATGAACCAGTTCAGAATGAGGTTCATCCCTGCTATTATGCAGAGCTCCGCGGTCTGGGGGAAGCCCACGACCATTATGTCATTCAGAAGAGGTTTCCTGAGCCTTTCGAATCTGGGGCGCACATAGGTCCTGCCACTGACATACCAATAGACACCAACCATGCTGGCGATCCCAGTGGCTAGTACAGTGGCCACGGGGGACCCGGTGACTCCCATGCCGAAATGGAATATGAACAGGGGGTCCAGAACAAGATTGAAGACGGATCCTGTGACAATAACGAACATGGCCTTCTTGTTGGCCCCTTCTGCTCTCAGCAGGCCGGCCACAACCCCGTTGAACATTATCACGACGGCGCCGATGAAGAAGGGCATAACATAGTCGGATGCGAGATCGACCAGGGACCCCGCGCCCATAGCTGAAAGCAACGGTACTCTCAGATACAGAAGAACCGGGGTGAGGATGGTTGCGATTACCGCTATCAGAAGGATGGCCTGTGCTGCGATCTGACCGGCACCGGGTCTGTCATCAATGCCGAGACGCCTTGCCACGGCAACGGATGCTCCGGCGCCTATGCCGTTCCCGATACCTACGATCATGAGATACAGTACCGCCGACAGCCCTATTACGGAAAGAGCGCCGGGACCCAGAGCGGAGCACCAGACCGCATCCACGAAGGAGTTGATCTGAGCTATGAGAAGAGCCACGGCTATAGGTATAGCTGAGGCTGTGACGGCCTTCCTGGGGTCGGCCAATACGTTAGATACTATATGTGCAGAGCTTTCGCTTCCCATCCGTCAGAATCATTGAGAATCCGTGGATTTATAGGTATGTAAAAAGCAATCGTGCAGACCGTTTCTCGGATTCCATTCTATGTAATCCGATGCGGTCCGACAATCATTCATTTCTAGTCTGTGTTCAAATAACGTATGGTCTTTTGCGATAGATCATGATAATAGAGGTTAGTGGTCTGTGCCGATTTTGATAAGAAGGAACTATATTCTATTCCGTTTGATCTGAGAGCAATTCTCGGTTATTTTCATTGGAAGGTCTGTTTTTCAGGCATATCGGTATCTCGGAGACAATGGAGTATATTTCGATTCCGTTATTTCACACGGCTGGTAAATATGATTCGAGATCCTATGGATTCGGAGCTATAGTATATTTTTAAACATATTAGTTATTTTTAATAATAATTATGAGGAATTTTCGCAATGCTTATATAACGAATAGCGAAATGTTTAATCGTGAGCATTTATGAGTTCGTATTCTACGCATGCGATAACGAAGAGAAAATTTGCCCTGATGGTAGCAATTGCGGCGGTCCTGCTGTCCTCCTATGCATTGATGGCAGATAGTACGGATCAGACTTCTGCCGAGATCACAAACGGAGATCTGGCATACGAGATCTTAGGATCCGATGCAAAGGTAATTGGTCTTTCTGAAGAAGGTCAGTACAATTATTCGATAACCATCCCGTCAACTATTTATCACGAAGAAACGACCTATAATGTTACATCCATCGACAGCTATGCGTTTTCCAATGCTCTATATCTAAATTCGATCTCGATACCCAACAGCGTAACGACAATAGGTAACTATGCATTTTACGGTTGCATATCCCTCTGGTCGGTGACGATGCCCAGTGACGTCGATGAGATCTCTCCTGGGACTTTCTCCGGATGCTCCTCCCTCTGGTCGTTCACAATACCGAATAATGTCACAAGGATCCATAGCAGCGCATTCTACGGATGCTCCTCCCTCACATCAATTACAATACCCGATTCTGTTACAAACATCTTCGATTTTGCGTTCTCCGGATGCTCCTCCCTCACATCGATCACAATACCCAGTGGCGTTACGAACATAGGAACGGGCGTGTTCACAGGCTGCACCAATTTGACAGTAATGAGCGTAGATTCTTCCAATGTTAACTATAGCAGCGAAGGCGGTATACTTTACTCGAAAGACGGCACGACTTTGATATCCTGTTTGGTAAGCAAGACCGGGACAGTAACCATTTCCGACGATGTGACCACCATAAACGACTATGCCTTTGCAGGATGCTCCTCCCTCACATCGATCACAATACCCAGTGGCGTTACGAACATAGGAGACTATGCCTTTGCAGGATGCTCCTCCCTCACATCGATCACAATACCCAGCAGCGTAAATGAGATCTCTCCCGGGACCTTCTCCGGATGCTCATCCCTAATATCTGTTACAGTACCTAGCAACGTAACGACTATAGGCAGCAGTGCATTCTCCGGATGCTCATCCCTCACATCGATCACAATACCTAGCGGCGTTCTGTCCATTAAGAACAATGCATTCTCCGACTGTTCTTCACTGACCTCAGTCTCGATACCGGGAACCGTCACATCTCTTGAATACGGTGCGTTCTCGTACTGTAGCAAATTGTCTTCATTGAATCTGAACGAAGGTCTTGATTCCATAGGAGACAATGCATTCTCTGATTGTACATCCCTCATATCAGTTACGATACCGGCAAGTGTCACGACAATAGGGGCCAATATATTCGAGAACTGCATCAATCTGACCGAAATCACTGTGAGCGAACCGGTACATTACTATTCAGAGGATGGGATATTATATGGGAAAGGGGAAACACCTGGTAACGATGTACTGCTCCTTTGCCCCGCCGGCAAATCCGGAGCCGTTGCTGTGGCCAGCGGAGTTTCTGATATTGGAGATGAGGCCTTCTCGGGCTGTGCGTTCGTTACCTCCGTCACCATCTCCGAAGGTGTAGATGAAATAGGTTACTCTGCATTCTACGGCTGCGATTCGCTGACATCGGTAGATATGCCGAGTACTTTGAATAGTATCGGAAGTTATGCGTTCTCTAATTGTGAAAGACTCGTTTCGGCAGATCTTCCCGGCGGACTTACAGATATCGGTATGGGTGCGTTCAGTTATTGCACGGCTCTGACATCCGTTACCGTTCCGGCAGGGGTCACGATGATAAGTGACTATGCGTTCTCAGGTTGTTCGTCTGTCTCTTCCGTGATTCTGCCCGACGGAATAACGTATATCGGTTACAGTGCCTTCGATTACTGCGAATCCCTATCTTCTATAAACATTCCTTCGTCTGTCCTAAACATAGGAGATGGCGCGTTCCTGTGCACCTCCCTGACATCAGTAAGCATACCCGGGGATGTGGGCTACATAGGCTATAGGGCCTTTGCAGAATGCTCAGAGCTGACCTCAATCACCGTGGGGGAGTCCGCCATCTATGAGGGTGATTCCGGCATCCTCTACCGCAACGATGTGGAAGATGAAAAGACGCTGATTCAATGCCCCGCAGGAAAGACCGGGGCAGTGACGATATTGGATGGAACCACATCCATCGGAGACTATGCGTTCTCGGGGTGCTCCTCAGTCACGTCAGTGATCATCCCAACCAGTGTCACGTACATCGGAGACAATGCATTCTACGGATGCTCGGCTCTTGATTCAATAACAATACCTGAGGGAGTTCTGGCAATGGGAGAAAGCGTGTTCGAGGATTGTACTTCTCTCGTGTCCATTGACCTGCCTTCTACTGTAGGACAGATCGGAGAGAGCGTAACATACGGATGCACGAGCCTGATGAATATATTCGTGGCCGAGGGTAATATGCTGTGCCAGGACATAGACGGTGTTATTTACAGCCTGGACGGCACAGAGATCTACCTCTGTCCGAATGCCAGAGTCTCGGTCGAGATCCCCTCTGGTGTCACAAGGATCAACAGCGCATTCGCAGGATGCACAGATCTTGTCTCTGTGACAATCCCGGACTCTGTGTCCGAGATCGGAAGCAATGCATTCATGGGTTGCACGTCCCTCGAGACGATAATTATACCGGACAGTGTGACCTACATCTCTGAGTGGATGTTCGCGGGCTGCTCATCCCTTGAATCGGTGATAATACCTGAAAGCGTGACATCCATAGGCGACTATGCGTTCTTGGAATGCAGTTCCCTCGGATCCATAGACATACCTGACAGTGTGACGAATATTCCGGAAAGCGCATTCGCAGGATGCAGTTCATTGGCGTCAGTGACAATGTCTACAGAAGTCAATCGTATCGAAGATCGGGCCTTTTCAGATTGCCTGGCCCTTTTAGAGGTGGACCTGTCCTCTGTCACTTATATCGGAGACGGTGCATTCTCGGGATGCAGCTCTCTTCAAGAGCCCGATATTCCGGTCGTCCAGCATATAGGACATAATGCTTTCCAGAGCTGTCGGGCCATTCAGCAGGTAACATTGTCCAACACAGTGACGTTCGTGGGCTCGGGCGCCTTCGCGGACTGCTCTTCTCTATCTGGCATATCAGTAGCCACAAACAATGCCGAATACTCCGGGGGCGAATCCACAGAATATGCCCTTTATTCGAAGGATATGACCGCGCTTCTGCAATGCCCGGGCGCAGCCACTTCCATAACAATACCCAGTACAGTCAGGTATATCGATCCCAACGCCTTCAGCGGATGTTGGAATCTGGCATCGATAAACGTGGCGGAGGGCAACAGCGTTTTCGCCTCCTATGACGGGATACTCTATTCTGTGGACGGGGAGCTTATAAAGTGCCCCACCGGAAAAGACGGGGAGGTCATCGTGCACGAAGGAACCGTTTCCATAGGGCAAAGTGCCTTCGCGGAATGCCACAGGATAACGTCGGTGAGCATGCCCTCATCTGTGGTCAGCATAGGCGACAGAGCATTCTACGTATGCGTATCGATGGAATCTGCAGATATACCCTCGGGTGTGAAGGAGATCGGTGAAATGGCCTTCTACGGATGCATGTCCCTTCAGACGGTGACTGTGCCTGCAGGAGTGAGGGTCATAGAGAACAGTACGTTCGCCGCCTGTGTCTCCCTTCAGAGCCTGACCATTTTATCCGGCGTTGTATACATCGGCGAAGAAGCGTTCGTGTTCTGCATGTCCCTTCAGACGGTCAGCATACCCGGGTCAGTGGTGCAGATCGACGACTATGCCTTCGGGCACTGCAATTTCCTCAATAACGTTATGCTAAACGAGGGAACGGCAGTCATAGGAGAGTATGCCTTCGCAGTATGCGCAAATTTGAATCAGGAAGCCATAACGCTACCAGAGACGGTCCAGGACGGATATCTTAGCGATACGGCGTTCTCCGCCACATGGGACGCAGGGATCTTCGTGGTGCTCTACGATCCAAACGGAGGTACGGGCAGCTCAATGCCCTCTTTCTCTTTTGAAGGTAGCAAGATAGATCTCCCTACTTGGGAAGGATACTACAAGGAGGGCAAGGTATTCGGAGGCTGGTCCGCAACAGGTTCTGCCCCGGCCATAGAGGGCAGGTACGTCCCGACGGGAGACATAACGCTTTACGCGATATGGAATGATCCGATCATGGCGACGCTGGCCTTCGATCCAAACGGAGGTACCGGAACCATTTCGCCGATAAATCAGTACACCGGCACAACGGTGGATCTGCCATCGGGCGAGGGACTGACCAAGGACGGCTTCGAGTTCATCGGATGGTCCGCAACCGTCAACGGGGACCTTCTGAACTCAACCTATATGATATTGGACAGTGCGACGCTTTATGCAATCTGGAACCAGACATATTCCGGGCCGTATACCGTAACATGGAACGTTGAAGGTGTTCTGTATTATCTGCAACTGAATGCGGGAGAGAGTCCTGTCTACTCCGGGCCGACGCCTGAAAAGGCGGCAACCGACGAATACACATACACATTTACCGGATGGGACAAGCCTTTGTCACCCGTTACGGGGGACGTCACATACACGGCGGTGTTCGATTCTCATACAAGACAGTATGAGATCACATGGAACATTGAAGGCGACACGACCGTGACCTATTTGAACTACGGAACGAACCCTGTATACTCCGGGACGCCGACAAAGGCCTCTACGCTGGAGTTCGATTTCGAATTCTCTGGTTGGACCCCGTCCCTCGTATCTGTGACTGGAAATATCACATACACGGCGCAGTTCAACGAGATCCAGAGGAGCTACAATGTGACCTGGGTCATCGAAGGTGAGTCGACGGTGACATCATATCTTTACGGAACTATGCCCACCCACTCTGAACCATTTAAAGAAGATAATGAGCAATATTGGTATTCGTTTGATAGATGGACGCCTGACATAGTCGCAGTCGCGGATAATGCGACCTATACCGCGGTCTTTGAGACCCACCTCCAAACTTACGAATATGATTACGATCTGAACGGAGGCGACGGAACACCTCCGTCAGGCGGTTCGATAGATTACGGCTCGATCCTTGATCTGGCATCCGGAGAGGGATTGACGAAGACAGGCCATACCTTCGTCGGATGGTCTCTGATCCAGGATGGAGCAGCCATGGCAGAGCCCTACTCTCTGACGGGTGATGTGACATTCTATGCTGTGTGGGAGATCGATACATATCTGATAACCTGGGTCATCGGAGAAGGATCAATCTCAGAAACATATGACTATGGGGAAACGCCCAGCTATCCCGAAACTGTGTCCAAGCCCTCTGATGCGCAATACGATTATGTGTTCACAGTATGGACGCCGGTGATAGTCCCCGTAACAGAGGATGAGACATACACTGCGAATTTTAATTCGAACTTAAGGACATACAATTTCGGATACGATCTGAACGGAGGCGACGGAACACCGCCATCCGGGGGCTCGAATTTCTATGGTTCCGTGGTCCCTTCGCAGTCGGGTGACGGACTGACAAAGATAGGTCATACCTTTGGCGGATGGTCTGATTCTGCGGAAGGAATAGCGGTAGAAGATCCTTATACCCTGACCGGGGACGTTACCTTCTATGCCGTATGGAATGTGAACCAGTACACGCTGACCTTCAGTATCAACGAAGCCACCGGAACGGCTCCTGATGCGATCACAGCCGACTACGGTTCCGTGGTATCCCTGCCTGGTGTTGGGGACATGTCCAAGGAAGGATACATCTTCGGCGGATGGTCTGAGACGGCGGACGGAACGGCGGTAACCTTGCCGTACCGTATGCCTTTGGACGGGGACACCCTATACGCTATATGGAATCCTCCTTCCCAGGCTACGGTGGCCTTCGATTCTAATGGAGGGACCGGCACAGTTTCGAGCATCGAACAGGATACAGGCACATCTCTCGTTCTGCCAGATGGCAGTGGATTGACAAAGGACGGATATACCTTCGGGGGATGGTCTGAATATCTCAACGGAAGCGCACTGTCCTCTTATATGATCACGGGTGATGCAACCCTCTATGCTGTATGGGGTGTAAACCAGTACACGTTGACCTTCGATGTCAACGGAGCCACGGGCACGATCCCCTCGGAGATCACGGCAGACTACGGCTCTGTGGTGACGTTGCCCGTCGTCGGAGATCTCGACAGGCCAGGATTTACCTTCGGGGGATGGTCTGAGACGTTGGACGGAATGGCGGTAACCCTGCCGTACAGCATGCCTCTGAACGGAAAGACGCTC